>Ga0209658_1000021_pt1 | contig 146727 bp, 134 predicted proteins | sample SaaInlV_150m_DNA_6_FD_184656 | JGI IMG/M metagenome (GOLD analysis project Ga0209658, IMG submission 184656) | Marine microbial communities from expanding oxygen minimum zones in the Saanich Inlet - SI037_S4LV_150m_DNA (SPAdes) (version 2) | ecosystem: Environmental > Aquatic > Marine >...
ATTTTGATAAAAACTTATTCTTTTATAATCTTCATCACATAATACACCTACATTATACTCATAATTTGTATTATTTTGTTTGTTATATTCATCATAAAACAGTTTCATTTCTGTCATACCATCAAATAAATGAATTTTACTATTTTTCCAAATTTTACTAGCATTTTGTGTCCAATGTAATACACTAGAACCAATATCATAAATAATCATATTCTCTGGATAAAAATCTTTACTTAATTTTTCTAAAAAATTAATATGTTCGTTGGGAATATTAAGTCGTTTATGAGTATCCTGTAAAATATTTAATACATAATTATTATGAGCTAATGTGCTTAATTTATTATTGTAATATTCAATAATTTGAGCGATATTAAAGAATTCATCATAATGTATTACCTGTAGATTTGGATATTTGTTAAGAAATGATTGATCTAAATTTACACTTTCTTCAGATAAAATATTAAATCCAGCTTCTAATAATCTATCACACCTAATATGTTCAAAAATATTACTGATAGTAGTACCAAGATTTCCATGTATATTTAAAATTATTTTACACTTTGCTAATTCCGTATCTCTATCGTCAGCCCATCCACCAATAATATTTACTGTAAAATTGTGTTTCTTTAAAAAATTTACTATTTTTTCTCTTCGCTCTGTCATAACACCACCTAATGTTTTTAGAATACCAAAATCAATTTCCTTTTTATTATTTTTATTTAAACTGATTAATGAATTAAGCTCATTTTCACTACATTTATATGGTAAATATCCTTTTTCTTGGATATCAATACCTGTCTCCATTAATATTTTTAAATTACTTTTACTATAATCATAATAATCCCAATTATGATATGTATTCAAAATATTTGTTACATGATTTAATCTAATAGGAATATTTAATGGTTCTGTATTTAAAAAACTAAATTGAGTATTAGGTAAACTTTTAATTAACTCAGTATCAAATATTTCATAAATAAATGTTATTTTACATGGATTTTCTGTTAAAATTCTATTTTTATCATTCGTTAAATGAATATCATATTCCGGATAAATATAATTTAAATTATCAATATATTGTTGAATCATCTTTGTTTCAAAATGTGGAGAACAATAAAAAATCCATTTCTTTTTATTCAATCTTAACATATTTGACCATTCTTCAGCTCTATTTTTCCAAGAACACGACATAGCATATTCTTTTCCTTTTTCTCTCATTAGTGTCTTTTTTTCAGTTGATAAATGAACCAATGTCTCAATTTCTTCACCTTGATTTACAGGTATACCATAATTACCTACTGTATCTAATAATCCTGCTAGAGGATAATATAAACAAATCACTTCACTCATTAACATTTCCATTCCCGTAATACACGAAGTTTCCGGAAATGTATTCGTATATAACCAATATTCGGATTTCGCCATTAAATTATATAATTCTATTGAGTTTAATTTACCATGATGTGTTATGCTATCAAAATTGTTAATGATTTTTTCCATTTTAATTTCATCATTACCATTTGGAAAAGTATTATAGCTACAAAGATCTAATGTAGCATCAGGAATTTTATCAATAATTTCTTTCCATAACTCAAGCATAACATGTAATCCTCTGTAAGCACAAGATGACCATATAAATTTATTTTTTACTTTATGAATATTATTTTTTGGAAAATTTTCTATATGAATACCATTATTGATAGAAATAATTTTTTTATTTAAAAATGGATGAACCCTTATTATATTTGTTGTATGCCATGGTGTTAATGAAATAATATTATCAATATCATTATAATAATTTTGCAAAATATTATCTATAGGAACTGAACTAGTATTTATAAAGCCAGTGCTATCATGTGCTGATATTATTAATTTATAAAATTTACTATTTTTGAATTTTTCAAAAAAACAAACATAACGTGACACAATAATCGTATGAAATTCTGTGCTGTCTAATATAGGTTGTAACCGATTACGATGAACATAGGTTCGATTGTCGAATGTTCCTTCCTCAACATCACCACTAATAATTATTTCATAATCCTTTGGAAACTCGCGCGATAAATATGCAACCGCCTTTTCTGAACCACCTAATGCTTTCTCGTCAAGGTGTGATTCATTCCATAAATGGGTCATCCATCCAGTATAAATGAGTATTTTCTTCGAGGAAGCATATTTACTATGTTTGTCAATATTTTTTTTACTTGAAGAGAGAATACTATTTTCAAGTAGATTATATTTTTCTGGTAACTGTTCTTTTATAATACTATTTACTATATTCCAAGCATGTTCTCTCTCTTTGAAAACAATTTGTGGATTCATTATGTAATTGACAAAGTAATCTAAAAGTGATTTATTGTTACCATCTTCCTTGAAATGTTTCATATAAAATTTCAAATTGTATATTGTATTACCTTGATTCGGTTTACTATTATTAAGTAACATATACTTACATGCTTCATATGCGGATTTATGTTCATCACAATAACATCCAGAAATGGAAGCAAAATAATGAAAATCATGATATTTCGAATAATCCAAAAATATTTTGTCCTTGGCGTTCCCTATTTTCACATGTTTGAATTTATTGTATAATGATGAAACCATAAAATGTTGTTCTTTATTATAGAAATATTCCATGATCTTTACAATGCCTTCTAATCGTTCCCTGTCGTATGTATATGCTTTTGACCAGCTGTCAATTGCATTAGAGTATTGTTTTAATGCGTTATAGCAATCACCTGCTTTAATACAAGCACAATATTTGTATTGGGGTGAATAAGCAAGCGTTAATGTTCTCTCGTACCATTCAATTGCATTCTCTAATTTACCGGCATCATGATAACTTTGTGCGCAATAATAGGAATATCTGTATTTTAACCACATATCTGTATTTTCTTCTTCAAATCCTTTTTCTAGAATAAGTGCATCGTCCACATATTTATTCGGATTTTTACTTCGGTCACCTAATCGACGCGATTCAATATGATAATTTCCTAACAAATAAGCATCTGATTTTATTGGATCAATCTGAACTAATGATTCATGTAATACACCAACATATTTCCATTTCATTCTATTCGAAATCAATATAGGTCTATGATATGACACTGGATTGCCAAAGGATACATTATATAAGTCTTTGGCAAACAATGACGGTAACGGTATATCTCCGTGAATCAAATCGTCTGCATCGAAAATGAACAAGTAATCCGATTTATCGTACGCGTGTTCTAGGGCTTTTGTTCGATTATGTCCAAAATCTTTCCAGTCATTGTGAAACATTTCACCAGATATCCCTCGTTCCTTAAAAAAGTCTTGAATAATATCCACTGTATCGTCGGTAGAACCAGTATCAGATATTACCCAATAATCAATCTTTATATGTTCCAATATATTTTTCAAGGTAGATGCTATTATATGGGATTCGTTCTTGACAATCATATTTAAACAGATTGTTTTATCATTTTGATTGACAATATCTATCATTATACAATTATTTAAAATTTGGGTTTAAATAATTATATGATTTAAATTTAATTTGAAATAAATAGTTATGGATTATCTCCTATACCAAGTTTGTTATAATAGCACATATCGTTATCAATATATATATGTTTGTCTTTATTTTTATCGTAGCAACTCTTTATATAATAACCATCCGCGTCGTATTTATCATTAATCCATTCTATATTTTGACATAAATTATAATGAACAACACACATTGCAGTATCAATATGACGAACATTTATGTTATTTCCTTTCAATCTATTTTCCTGATTAAAAGTATATATTTTATTAGTGTCTAATAAATTTAACAGTTTATAAAATGTTGGATGAATTATATTATCGTCATCAAGATAATATAGAAATGTTTCTTTATTTGTAATTTTTGTTAATGCATAGTTTCGTTGTGGGTTACCTGATATACCATCGCCTTTATAAACATATTCTTTGATTTTATCGTTATTTTCATGTATAAACATGTTTGGGTTTTCTGTAATTTTACTACCATCATATACAATGATCCATTCATGGACATAATCAAAATCTATACTATTTTTGACAGATAATAAATTATCGGTCCGATATGAAGGAGTTATTATTGTTATTTTATTAGTATTTTTAAATATTGGCTCGTCGTCACCCTTTATCAAAATGAATAATTTATCATTATTCCATCCAGTTGAGTTTTTATTATTATGATCTAGTTCTATAAAATAGAAATCTTGAAAATGATGTAAAATTGGTTTTAATCTATTAATATAATCCATTTCATTGTATGCTTTAAATATATCTTCAATAATAAATATTCCACCAGGCTTTAAATATTGATATGTATTTTCAATTACTCGTATTTGATCTTCAAACTGATGTGTAGTATCATCAATTATAACATCATAAAATGTATTCAATTCGTTGAATTTTGTTACGATACTATTTTTATTGGTTACATCTATATTTGCAAGGACAATTCTGTCATTGTTAAAATTATTTTTAAATTTGGTTATTAAATCGTTGTTATATTCAAAACCATAAATTTCAGCATTTGTAAAATATTCTTTCCACATAAGCAGTGAACTACCGTCTAATATACCCAATTCTGCTATTTTTAAATTGGCATGTTTCTTGTTTTTAAATAATCCGTCATAAAATAATGTATATGGGTGGCAATGTCTAACGGTAGTAACATTATTTCTTTGTGACGATTTATCTGTATCATATTTTTTTCCAATTTCACATAATTCAGACGTATTTTTATTGTAATTTAATTTCAAGGTTTTCATAGAATCCATAAAATCCATAGAATCTATAACAGTATTATTGTTATCTATAATCTCATGTTCACAATTATCATTCGCATATACCATTTTGAAATAGTTGGTCAATTCGTCTTCTGAACAATCAGTAAAAGAATAACATTTCATCCTGTCAAAACCATGTGACTCTAATTTCTGATACAATTCTTCGTGTGTCATACAATTACTTAACAATAGGAAATCATTGCGATCATTTGTATATAGTTTTTTTAATCTCTCTATAATATTCATATCATTTATGGCGTCATTGATTATACAATATTGTTTGTCATAATTCAAATTGATCCGTTGGTTCATTTTTTTATGTTGGTATTTCTCTCCTCTCTTCCAAATGGGAGAATGAATTTCTATATACTTTTCATCTTCATATGCATCCAATTCTTTCATTTTATCATGAACCCCATATTTTTTGTAAAACATGGGACTAATATACTTGGGACCGAGACGATTGATTTCACTGTTTCGAATATTAGAGAAATTATTACCACCATCATTCATGTATTGAATATATTGTGCCTTGTTGTTTTTAGCAACTTTGTATTTGCTACAACAGGTTCTAAGAAGAATCTCATAATCGTCACAAATAGGCAAGAATTCTGAATAACTTTCTAGTTCCATCAAGACGGCACGATTCCAGATGCGTGGATGATTCGGCAAACAAACAAGATGGCTCAAAGTAATATTATTAATATTTGGTGTATTGTAAACATATACCCATTCACCCTTGATTTTTTCACTATAATATCCACCATAGCCTTTGCAAATAAAATCGCTATATTTGAAATTTTGCCCATTACGATATAAGTGAATAGTGTCACCATAGACAAATCCAATCTGATCGTCTGTTTGAAAGATGTCATAGGCATCGCGAAGACAATCAATGAGTATCTCATCATCATGATCCATTTCAAGAATATATTTACCTCGACAGAGAGAAATTACCTCATTCTTTACATTTCCAATATTCCCACTATTCTCATCTCTCTTATACAATCTCACACGATTGTCAGAAGATAGTTTGTTCTTTAGAAATATAAAATGTTCATCTTCTGGTGTGTCATCCATAATGACCCATTCCCAGTCAATAAGAGATTGCTTTTTGATGGATTCGTAAGCAGTATCTATATAATCATAGCTTTTAAAACAGGTTGTGAAAATGGAGAAGATAGGACGGGTTTTCTCTCTACTGTTAATAATATTGGTTGTGTAACAATAATTTACATTATGATTGAATTCGTGAATATTCGATATATCAGTTTTATGAAACCAACGACTGGAAAATCGATCTGGAATTTTTGACGAAATGTAGTCATATTCGTTGTATGTTTTGCCATAGGTGACTAATAAATGATAGTTCGGATTGAATAATTTATTTAAATCATCAATATCTGAAGTTGTATAAATAGTACACATGAGCGAATCCTTATTACTTTCTATAAAATTGTCTATCTCAGAATAATTGTTATGTCGAAATAATATCACCATAGGGTACCTTGACATGATATATATTTATATAATAGCCATTTTCGTTTTAAGTAAATGACAAATTAATATATAATTTAGAACATTAACAATTTAATTTATTATGTGTTATATATATATTAAAATGGCATTTACTAGATTTCATGATGATCCATGTAGAATAAAAAAACAATTACAAGAAAGCAGTGGTCCAGGAAGATATATGATGAACAAACCTGGATGGGGTGATAGTCCTTGTTTTATGGACGACCCGCATGTTAGAATGAGTGAATGGGGTGCGAACTTACGGACAAATACGACTAATTTAGAGAGTGATTTAATGGGATTAACCCGGCATTTAACAAAAGATTGTAACAATATGAATAATTTCATGAAACATGAAGTAAAAAGTGAACCAATAAAATATTCTTCATGTAATCCATTTACAGAACAGTCGAGAGTAACAAATCCTGCTTGGTGGTATAGAGATTTAGAACAAGCAAATTGGTCAATCTTGCCCTTAGATCCACAAGAAAACACATGTATTCCATTTCAAAATAACTTGGACACTCGAATTTTAGAAAAAGATAATTTTGTAGCCAAGGCTCCTCACATTCCATCCTATAATGGCAGTATATCACCTTCTGCCCAAGTATCTCAATCTACAACAGCAACTACTTTATAATTATAATTATTCATATCACCCCTACATTTTATATAATTCGCTGCAACATTCAATACTATGAAATATATTTAGTTATAAAAAATATATTGCATATATATAAATGGAGTTAGCTGTTCCTCTAATCGCATTAGGTGGATTATTTGTAGCATCGAATCAAGATAATAAAAAAGAAGGATATGAAAGTATGGGAAAAAATCATAATTCATTACCAAATAATGACCCACTACCAATTAATTATCCAACAACAACCCCTGTAAAAAACACAAACCCAAATAAATATCGCGACCCTAATACTGTAACAGACCGTTATTTCAAACCGTCTGTCTATCAAAAATATAAAAACGGACCTGATCAATTTGGTAACATGTCAAAGACCAATGATTTTAAGAGTTTAAGTGGTAATACTGTAAGCAAGACCGATTTTAAACACAATAATATGGCTCCATTCTTCGGGTCAAAGGTATTGGGTAGTGCCCAAGACCCAAACATATCAGAGACTGTTTTAGATAGTATGATTGGTTCTGGTAGTCAACATATTAGAAAACAAGAACAGGCACCCCTGTTTAAGCCTCAAAAGGATATGCGCTATGCTCATGGAGCCCCAAACCAAACCGATTTTTATCAGTCTCGTGTTATACCTGGATCAAAAATGTCCAATGTTAAAATGTGGGATGAACAACAAGTTGGTCCAGCATTAGACGCAGGTTACGGTACTGAAGGTGAACTTGGCTATAATTCAGGAATGGCTGCGCGTGACAAATGGACTGACAGAAATGTGGATCAATTGCGCGTAGCAACCAATCCTAAGCTAACATATAGTTTAGAAAACCATCAAGGTCCGGCTAGTTATTATATTAAGGAATCGGCCAACCAACACACACAGGGTAAAGTAGAAAAACATTTACCTGATACTTATTTTATCAATACCCCTGACAGATGGCTGACGACAACTGGTCTAGAAAAAGGACAAACTGCGAGAGCGATTCAAGTGGATAAAGATGGAAATCGTGCGTCAACATCTCAATCCTACTATGGTGGCGATTCTAATACAGGTGGTACTCAAATGTATACTCCAGGTAACCACGAACAACCCAAGAGACCTGAATTGGAGGCAAACCCAGTTTTAAACGCAAATGCAAAAGGTACAGGTAGTGCAAATAGTGCCGATTATGGTAGAAATGGATATAAAAGCCTACCCAATGGGCGTTCCACAACCAAGGCTCCTGAAATGGGTGGTGTTCATGGTTTTATGCGTGCTGCAATTGCCCCATTATTGGATATTCTAAGACCGTCTCGAAAAGAGAATGTGATTGGTAATCCAAATCCTAGCGGAAATGTCCAATCCACTGTTCATGCACCTCGTGTATATAACCCAGCAGATCGCGCACCAACAACTGTGAGAGAAACAACAGAAGGAAAATTAGATAATAACCATTTAAATGTCCAGGGGCAAAAAGATGGTGCATATACAGTAAGTGAACAACAGACGGTTGTTCAGGAGCGTGATACAACAAATTGCCAATATTATGGCGATGGTGGGACCAATAGTGGTGTAGCTTTATATAATGCTGCATACAATCAAAGAAACAATGTGAATAAAACTCACAAGAACAGACCCAATCAGGGAGGTATGGCAATGTTGAATCATGAACAACAGATGAAGATTGATAAAAATGACACAGATAGAGACAATAACCGTATGTGGGTTAGAAACAGTAATAGCACCATTAATAGTGCAATTCCTTCTGTTGAAACATTTGGAAAAATCAATGTTCCCCAATACAATGATAATTGTCATACTTGTGAGCGTATCAATCCTGATATCTTAACTGCATTCAAAGAGAATCCTTATACCAAAAGTTTAAATAGTTATTAAGCGATTCTGTGACTTTAAATAACTTATTCATTTTTATTTTTATAATATAAATGAATTATTTTCTCTTATGAACATACGGATATAATGTGCTTAATAGAAACATGATACTGTTTACACCCGCGGTAATTTAATACGCCATTTTCACAGAATTATAGATAACATCTATAATTATTTATACTATTTATAACAATATAAACAGAACAAATGAATATATTTATAATCATGACGCGGATTGAAGTAGTGGAAATCGACAATGATATAGATGAAACAATACCTGAATCAAATATAAATACATTGAACGAATCGCCATCAGTATTTACAATTGATAATTTTATAACAGATGAAGAATGTCAACATATGATTACTATATCAAAGCCTACGATGAAAGATAGTTTGGTTAGTGATAATAAAAGAGGCACTATATCAAAGGGTAGAACTAGTAAAAATGCATGGATACAGCATAACCACGATAAAATTACAAAACAAATTGGTGATAAAATCGCAAAAGTAGTTGGTATTCCATTAGAGAATGCAGAAGCATTTCAAGTCATTTATTATGGTATAAGTGGTGAATATAGAAGACACCATGATAGCTGGGAACACGACGGTTCCGAAAAAACATTGCGTTGTATGAAATATGGTGGTGCCAGAATAAAAACAGCACTAGTGTATTTAAATGATGTAGAAGAGGGTGGCTCTACATGTTTGAATCAGATAAATGTAGATGTTAATGCGGAAAAGGGGAAATTATTAGTTTTTGAAAATACATACACCAATTCGAATATAAAACATCCATTGTCTGAACATGCTAGTATGCCTGTAATAAAAGGAGAAAAATACGCATTTAATCTTTGGTTCAAAGAATCTCACGCAAAAAAATTATATTCTGAATTCAACCCAGATTATTATAAGACAAATCATGGATTAGATAGTGATTTATCCAATAACGAACATGAAAAAACAAGTGATGTAACTGTTGTACAAGTTGATAGTTTGAATGACTCTATACCAAAGTATAAATACAATAACATATTAAAATTACCACCAAATATGTCGAAAGAAAATGATGAGAAAAATATATACACCTCATCCAATTTTATATTTAGTTCAGAATGTGAAAAAATAATTAATAAATGTGAGTTTAATACATTGTCTAGTCAAAAGTACGCAAATTGTTGGCTAAAAAAAATAGATTTTCCAGAATTAATACAGAAATTAGAAGAATATACCAATATAAATTCCGATTATTTTGAAAATATGAATATATTTAAATATTTACCACATCAACACCATGGACCATTTACAGATGCATATAATCTAGATTCAGAAGTTGGTAAGAAAAATACGAGTAAACTAGGCCAGCGAATATTTACATTATCTATATCATTAAATAATACATTAGAATATTGTTTTCTAAAAACGAGTAAAAATATACTAGTTCCACCAGGAACATTATTACTTTACGACAATATAAAAGATGATTCAATTCGTGATGTAGATGAGAATATGGAACATACTATAAAAAATAGTAATGAAAAGGAATCTTATATATTAAATATTTATATTCGTGAAAAAGATGCAAAAGGTAATAATATGATGTCATTACCAGATCATGTATTTGAAAAAATAAATAATAGGATTATCCACAACATTATTGACAGTAATAACGACAAATATGATACTAATAATAGTACTAATAGTATTAATAGTACTAATACAGTGGACTTGATTAAAGAAGATTTTCAGAAAACATACGAGGAAGTATTGAATATGTTTGAAAAAAGAACGATAACTCAATCATGGCGTGAACATAAGAGTTTCAAATATTTGTTTAAGGGTGATTTTTCATTTTTTGAGAAATGTGTTTTGAAATATATAGATTCTAGGAAAAATGTTGAAACTATCACATACAATATCGGCGAAGGTTCGAACATTGTTGATATTTCTAATAGAAATGACAGTAATACTGCATTGAATATGAATTTATTTGATAAAAAACATGTATTTGATGAATATCATCCAATTGTGCTTGAAAATACCATTAAACCAAAAACATTATCTTTATTACAAGAATATTACAGCACAACAATTGACAAAGGAGTATTCTTATTAGGAGACAGACAGGCTAAACGGTATAAAGCACACAATGAACCCATGTCTAGATTATTACATTACGAAATGTTACCACTCCTTGAACATATAGTCGGAAAACCATTACAACCCACATATACCTATTTATCTTGCTATGTCAAAGATTCTGATTTACCAACACATACTGACCGTGCAGACTGTGAATATACAGCATCTTATGTTATTAATAAACAGACTGGTGTAAATTGGCCAATCTATTTTCATACAAAAAAACAATCAACGAAGCACCAAGGTCGTGTTAACTATACTCCTCCAAAAGAAGAATGTATTGAATGTGACTGTGCACCAGGTGGTCTTATGATGTTTAATGGTACAGATCATCTTCATTTCAGAGAAAAATTCGATGGTGAATATTACCACATCGTTCTGCTTCATTATAGAAGTATTTAATCCGTATTATATCGCGGGATTTATTATTTAGGTATCATATATTTAGAGATGAAATCTATCATATACAAATTATTTAGTGGTGTTGGGTTTTGTAACCAATTATTTTCATTAGAAACAGCCATTTATATGGCCAATATTAGTAAGCGAAAATTAATATTATTAATACCACATCCTCTATGTCATTGTGGTCATTCTTCATGGGACTATGGATATTTTTTAAATTATTTTACAAGCGATTTTTTAACTTACTTACCCAATGGTTTCGAAGTTCACTATAAAGCGACTCCACAATCAATAACCAATATTACATCTAATCAAGAGATATGTAAAGAGATTAAATACCCATGTAGTTTTAACAATTTGGTGTTTGTGGATAAAGAATTGGACATTGAAGAAAATAAAAAGGATATATCAGAATTTATACATTCTAGACAAAAAACAACCACCATGTTTGATGAAAATCAAGAATATGAATATTGGTATATTACTCAATCATCTGCTAGCAGATGTTTTTATAATTTTTATACTACACTGGAAAACTACATGTTAATGAAGCATATATGCGAATCATTAAAAATCAACACATTCATTCAAGAATGTGCCAATAATCTATATGCTAATTTATCAGACAATAAAAATAAAAATTCCTTTGACCTATTCTGTCACCTAAGATTTGGCGATAGACATAAAGATGCCAATTTTGTGAATCGTTTTAACGATACCATATTGAAAAATTTAAATGAATACATAGATGGTCATATTACAAATATGATTCGTCCTACAGTATATTGTATGATTGACAACAAATCCAATAAGAAATTTATTGAAAATATGAAAAAATACAAGGTGGTATACATTGATAATGATCTAACAAATGGTTATATAGATACTGTTTTACAGAATAGTCCAATGATTAGTCATGATTTTAAGAAATGTAAAAATAATGCTGTCGCCACTGCTTTAATTGAACTATTGTTATGCGTAAAAGGAAAGGAATTTGTTGGTACAACTACAAGTACTCTGTCACATTATATACAATATTTGCGATATAATGAAAATAAGTCGCATTTTAATTACTGTAATATGTCGAATAAAAATGTTCAATATTGTCGTCTTCAGCCACTTAATGATAGTGTATATCCTTGGTTTAAATACAAGTATAATGGAGGACATCCAGTTAGTTGGCATGTGTTCTGGTCACCATATTCATTATTTGGAAAATCAGAACATTTAACTCAAAATATATATACGATTGTTAATAAAACAGACGGATTTGGGTCACAATTACATGCTTGCTTTTCTTTGATAGCCTATTGTGTATATAATAATTCCCGTTATGTTCATAGTCCGTTTACAAGGATGCAACATAATGATGCGAACAATCCGAAATTTCCTCAAAGTATGAATGATTTTATAAATATAGAATCAAAATATGATACTATACAACAAATTTCAAATTATGAAAATTCATTAGTTATTGGAGTTCAAGAAGGATATTTTGTTCATGGGAGTGTTTCGCCTGAATTCTTTTACAATGACAAAGTGTTAACAATTCTGCGTGAAATATACCATTCAAAATCAAAGCCAGATATTCCGAATTATGATACATCAAAAAAGAATATCGTATTACATTTACGACGTGGTGATGTAAACGCAGCTAAATATCCATCCAGGTGGTCATCTAATCAGGATTATATTAATTTGCTTCGCAAGACAATAGAAAATATAGGGAATGATGAAACTGATAATATAGCCGATTATGAAATTCATATATTATCCGAAGGAGAACCCGAATTATTCAAAGAAATTACTGATGTTTATCCTGAGATTAAATTACATTTAAGTATAGATATTCAACAAACATTTCATATGATAGTCATAGCTGATGTATTAATCATGTCTAAAAGTTCTTTTTGTTATTCTGCTTCACTGATTAATAAAAATAAAGTCATTGCGAATAATTTGATTAGATGGTGGCACAAACCATTGAAGACATGGACTATTATTTAAAATACAATTGGTTCATTATAAATAATTATATTATAGTAATTATTTATAATTATTATTATGAAAAAGGTAATAAGTTTTTGTTTGTATGGAACAAATGCTACGTATATATTGGGTATGAAGGAAAATATATTATTAGCTAGTCAATATTTTCCTTCATGGATAGTTCGAATTTATTATAATTCTACTGTTCCTGAAAAATATATTGACGAATTTAAAAATTTAAATGCCGAATGTATTTTAAAAGAAAATTTAGGGAAAAACAAAATGAATTGGGAGGGGATGTTTTGGAGGTGGATGCCATTAAATGATAAGGACGTGACTATTTGGATTTCTCGTGATGCAGATTCACGATTAAGTGAGAGAGAGGCAAAATTAGTTAAACAGTGGGAGGAGTCCGGAAAGACACTCCATTCTATAAGAGATCATAGATGTCATATGCATTGTATAATGGGAGGAATGTTCGGTATTAATAATACCTTATTTCATTCTAGGTATAAATTTGATAAAGTAGAAGATATTATAAAAAACAACATTTCACTTTATAATGAGCGACCTTATAATGTAGACCAAGAATTTCTAAATAAATATTTGTGGGATTTATTGAAAAATGATGTAACTGCTCATATTTCAAATCAAGGTAGACGTGTTTACGATTCAGATATTGAAATACCATCTGTTCCAGAGTTTATCGGGAAACAATATAGGATAGATGATTTTCCAGAAAATAAATTAAAGCATTTACATGGTAAACACGGATGTTATTGGAAAAAATCAAACTCATCCTCTGTATATTGGTCAGATAGTACAATTAATATTGCAACTGATGTTATATTTTCAAGTGAAGGTGAATTTTATAATCATCGTTCAGATCACGGTTATCCGCAAAATTGGAGTCAAATCAACATTTTAGATGGTATTGTTATTAATAAACATATTGAATCCAAACCTCCCGTTGATAAACATTTAATAGACACCTCTCCAATCGCCAATTCTCCGACAACCAACTCTCCGACAACCAACTCTCCGACAACCAACTCTCCAAATTACATATCATCAAATGACAATAAAATTAGTGGTACAGTAAATGACAATACAAATGACATTACAAATGACAATACAAATGACAATACAAATGACAATAAAATTAGTGGTACAGTAAATGACAAAGGATGTTATTGGAAATTGCCAAATGATTCTAAAGTACACTGGTCTAAATCATCTCAATATATTAAACCTGATATCTTATTTAATAATGAAACCGAATATTTTCAACACAGAGTTAATAATGGTTTCCCTCGTTCATGGGTGGGAATTAAAACACATATAATGAATACAATAGATAATACTGTAAATAATTCATATTCGTATAAAGAAAAATTTAAAAATTTAAAAACATCCTTTTTTGAACGTGTTTATATTATTCATTTGAATCGCCTTGTCGATAGAAAGAAAAATATATTAAATCAAATCGGACTTTTAAACAATGTTATTATTATAGACGCGGTAGATAAAGACAACATAAATCTAGAATATCTAAGACAAAATAATCTAATCGGATATCCAGGCAATGATTATTGTAAAGATCCAAAGAAATGTTGGTGTGGTGGAAATGGACACAATGATATGATGAAAACAGGAAGAATCGCTTGTGCTTGGTCGCATAGTAAGGCTTATGAGCATATCATTAATAATAATATCAGTAACGCTTTAATAATTGAAGACGATTTTCTATTATGTAACGACTTTGCTAACCTATTTATAGATATCCAATGTAACATTCCTCAAGATTATGATATGTTATATATGGCTCATAACAAACATTTGAATCGCGTACATAATACTATTTATAATAATTATTTTAATAAAATAAATACTGGACTTTCCGAGACCAGTTGTTATGCTATTACAAATAAAACCGCATTTAATTTACAACAAAACCTGTTTCCAATTAGAGGTGCAGCAGATGGCTATATAAGACAATGTATAGATTATCTAAAAACGATTAATAATGTTTATATATGTAAACATAATTTGGTTTCCAATCAATCAATGTGTAATAATATTAAATCTACTATAGACATTAATATAGAAAGTAATATGAATACGGATAATAGTAATAATATTGCTCTTACTAACAATATACTTGAAAAAAAATGTTTACAATATCAAATTACACGTAGACACGACGACATTTTAATTGTAACTGGTTTTTGGAAAATTAAAGACCATAAATATTCTGGAAACGACTGTTATGACTCATGGATTACCAATACTTTACAAATAAATAACGATGTATGCTTTATTTATGATAACAATGAAATTTTAAATAAAATTAAAACTATACGGTCCAAATGTAAATATAAAACTTTTTACATTAAAAAGGAGATCATTAATTTCAGAGTAAACAAATTTAATTGGAGTGATATAAATTATCATAAATTACCTGATGTAAAATCAGCGGAGTTGGCAAAAATATGGGCTGAAAAAATGTACCTTGTAAATGAGTGTAATATATTATATCCAGAATATAAATGGTATGGTTGGATGGATGCTGGTATACCAATATATAGAAAATCTATAAATACATCTTTAAGATTAACAAATTATTATTTATTAAACGAAAGTAAGTTTAATTGTAATTTCACACATCTTCCGAAGTGTAGATCAAATACGGATGTAATTCAATATTTAGATGATTACGCCAATAATATTTTTAAGGATACATCATATTATCATCATATTAGTGGAAGTGGTTTTATACTTCATTATACTGTAATTAATAAATTCTTGAATTTATATGATTCTCAATTAAACTATTTAATGAATCATGTTAAAAATAAGGCTAATAATTTAATGTTGACTAGTGATCAATGCGTTTGGACGCAGATTTATTCAAAAAATAAAGATATGTTTAATATAATCAATGGTACTTATGGTGACATTTATAATTCCATAAGCAATGAAGTAACTAATTATAAGATTTTTTCAACTGGTGGATTTGGTAATCAGATGATTCATTTATTATATACAATATTTATAAATCACAACTCTAATAAAGTTGTGAATTTTGATTTTAAATATGATATATTTAAATACTCAGATTTTTATGTAAAAATGAATTGTTTGGTAAATCGTGGTTTTGTATCTCCTTATATATTTTACGGAAAAGATCCTGATATTAGAAATAACGAATTAAAAGAAATATTTAAAAAATTTATTAAAGAACATATTGATTTTAATAAATATAATTCTTATTATGATACTGTCATACACATCAGAAGCCAATATAATACCGGATCCGATTATTATTTACAGCCAAATATAATGTATTATGATTATATTTTTAATAATTTTGATCTGGGGAAAGATATTGCTATTGTATACGGATTGCCAAAAAATCCAATTGTAGATGAAATATCTAATAAATACAATATAGCCAATCTAATTACAGATAGTGTAGAAAGCGATTTTATGACAATGGTAAATTGTAAAAATTTAATATGGGATACAAGTACATTATGTTGGGCTGCTTACCTATTTTCTGATTCGATTGAAAGAAACTTCATTTTTAGCAATATTAAAAAATACGCAAAATTTAAAACATTTGAGGTAAGTGATGGATTCATCTATATTGATACAAACTACGCAATTACCAAACATAATATAAATAATCTTAAATTACCCGACTTACATCACTACACTGGAGAATATAAACTAAATGAACCATTGGTATCTATTGCCATTTCCACATATGAAGCAAACGGTAAAGGTAGCAGCTTACTAAGACATAATTTAGAATATATACATAAACAAGATTACTATAATATCGAAGTTATTATTTCAGATCATTCATCTGATGATAAAATAAAAAAAATATGCGAAAAATTCAATACATGTCCAACTATTTACTTTAAATATCCGATCAGGTATATACATAATCCAGAAGAGAAAGGAAATAGTTCACACAATACAAATAATGCTATAAAATATTGTAATGGTGAATATATTAAAATACTTTTTATGGACGATTATTTATATAATGAGAGTGCTATATCAAACATAGTTAATCAATTTCAATCGAACCCTGATAAAAAGTGGCTAGTACATAGTTATATTCACACTAAGAATTATAAAGATTTTTATAATCTACACCATCCAAAATTTAGTGATAATATGGTATTTTGTAACAGAATTGGATGTCCAAGCTGTTTAACAATACATAGTTCAGTTACCGAGAGATTTGACGAAAAATTAAAATGGTTTATGGATTCTGAGTTATATAGTAGAATACGACAGAAATACAATGAGCCTATAATATTACATACTAATGCTAATGATAAGGCATATATGGTAAATCTTCATCACGAAAATCAAGTTACAAATACGAGTATTGATAATTCACTGATTCAAAAAGAAAAGGAATATATTAATAATAAAATGAAATTACAATTAGTTGAAAATGATAAAGAGAGGTTAAATTTAGTTGATTCTAACAAAGATAACTTGAATATACCAGAATTACAAAACAAACTGACTACCTTACAAAATAAGTTAAAGTTAAAACATGGTATTTGGAATGACGAATACCAAGAACAAATATTATCTATAAATTATATTAAATCTAATAGTTGTGTACTTGAATTAGGAGGAAATATTGGTCGTAATTCTATGATAATAAGCTTATTACTAGATGATCCAACTAGATTGGTTGTAATAGAACCTAGTAAAAAAATATACGAGCAGTTAATGGAAAATAAAAACAACAATAATTTAAATTTTAATACGGAATGTCTTGCGATATCAGAAAAAAGATTATGGTCCTCAAAATGGAATACTTTTAGCGAATATAAACCAGGGTCAGAAGAAGTAGATACTATTAGTTTTGACAACTTAAAACATAAGTATCAATATCAGTTTGACACATTGGTTTGTGATTGTGAAGGAGCGTTGTATTATATATTACTTGATAATGAAAACATTTTAAAAGATATACATACTATTATTATTGAAAATGATTTTACTGATTTAAATCATAAAACATATGTAGATGATATATTTAAGAAAAACAATTTAAAATGCGTGTATCAAAAAGAAGGCGATAACTATGTAAAAACATATTTACCATGTAAACAAAATTTTTACGAAGTATGGAAAAAAAATATTAGATTAAAATATAATGAACGACGATTACAATAAACCAGAAACGATTACTATAGACTATAGTATAAACAAAATAAAAAAAATATTGTTCGGACTACCTGAAAACCCTATTGAATGGCCTAGTATGAAGCCAATTACTCATCCAGGGGGGTATTTTGACGTTACAGATGCTTTGTTTGATTATGTAAAAAATGGAACCATGGTTATACCAGGAGGGTATATGGCTGATCACGATAGATGTAAATTAATATATAATAGTTATGTAAAATTACATAATTTTAAAGGGGATGGTCACTTTTCCATATGTAACTTAATACCAAACAACCCGAATAAGCAAGTTTATAAAGAAATTTTGATTGAAATGGATGATGGTACAACATCTCATTATTCTAAGTGGAAAACTATTAAAATTATTAACTGGCGAATCTAACATACACGCTTTGGGTAACAATAAATATTTTTAGCAATACTTTACATTATAATTCATTTAATATATATATAATATATTAAATGAATGGACTATTACAATTGTAGACTATCATCAAAGAGAATTGTAGCCCAGTGATTGCGTTTATTAATAACATAGTTATTTGGCATGTGATATATTCTACAGTCGCTTATTAATTTATTATTAATAATTGGAATTAGGGTTCCTTTATACCAGTAATTACTAGCTCCATGTAGTCCAATCGCACTTCTTTCTCTAATTTCATATCCAGGGATGTTTTTAATATCATAGTATTTGCTATCTACAAAGTTATTAAATTCATCTTTGTTATATATCCATATAGCACAGTATGGATTTATATTATTTATACAATAATGTTCCTCGTCCAAAAGTAGTCTAGAATTAAATTTTTTTCTAGGTAGATCCGTTACATACTCATTGTTATTTTCAACTTCAATTCTTAAAAAACCTAAATTATAATTATGGTCTATTAATTGTCTATTATATTTTAGCCAATACTTAATTGCGTTATATGGGATTAACATGTCATCTTCAGTATATATAAATATATCATACATGTCTTTTTGTTCTTTTAATAATTCTCTACATTTCCAGGTTAAATAAAAGGGATGGATCTTAGATAAGTCGTGATATATTATACTTAAAGAACCGTTGGAATAGTCATTAAACGTTTCTTTAGTTAATCCATCGTTATTTGTATGAATAAACACATCTGTAACTAGCTCATACTTATTTGTTTCGTCTAATATTTTATTTACATATAATATCCTATTTTCTATATAAAAAAAGGAGATATGTTTTGTAATCCGCATGTAATATAGTAAATAATGCGCTATATATTTTAAGTAGTTTTATTGTAATAATGAAATTATTTAGGAATAGATAATATAATGGTATAATATTATATCATATCATATCATATAATTATGATGTTAGTTACTAATCATGCCACTATAACAGACAACCAAGATCGCACAATGATCTTTGACATGTTTGTAAAAAATAAAGAGCTGATTATAATAGGTTCTTCTCCCAAACCAGCTATACCAATAGATAAAATTTCTGTTTCTATAAATGACAACGAATTAAAGATAAAAAGTATGATAATAAAAGATTGTTATTCGGAAAGTTATAGAGTCTTTATATTTGATTGTAATTATATAGATAGCCATATTCAAGTAACAGTTAACTACGATAACGTGTGTAAAACATTATTATTAAATAATATAAATGGTGATATGCAGAACAAATATAAATTAACTATAACCACCTGTTTTCAAGGCGATTATGAGCTATTCCCAATGTGGTATGATTATTATACAAAACAAGGAGTTGAACACTTTTATATGTATTATAATGGCATTTTAACGGATGCCGTTAAAGATATATTAAATAAACCAAATGTCACATTACATGAATGGTGTTTTAATTATTGGTCTCCATATGGTAATCGCCTACATTTTGCCCAAATGGGACAAATCCAACACGCGTTATATAAATACGGTAAGAATATTAGTGAATATATGATTTTTTGCGATTTAGATGAATACTTATATTTTCATAACAAGACAATCCTTAATAAAATAAGTTCGAATGATAACATTGATCAAATAGAATTTCGTAATTGTTGGTGTAAACGAATGGATGATACAATCCCAGAATGTTTTCCTCTGAAATTTTATATTGAAGACAATGCCAAACTAGATATTGGCCGAAGAAAATCTCTATATAAAGTTTCAAATATAAACGGGTTATCTGTTCATTGTGGGCGTAATAATAAAAGTATAATTGAAAACGAAGAAGATAGAAAGAAATACTACGAATGTGAATCCAATTTTCCATACATATCACGTAACGGTTTTAACAAGATAAAGATTGTAAATTCTGGGATAATGTTTCATTTTAAAACCAGTAAATTTCCATCAAAATTTAGTTTTGGTTCAATAATTTTTCCGGATAATATACCATGGGATATGAACTCGATTGAATAGAATATATTCGTGATAATAGGAAATATATTCTATGTTATGACTAACTAGTAAAAAATATTGTGTAATGTGTTTGATTCATTTACACTATCTAAGTAACGACTTATATTCATCTTCACTTATTAATCCAGATTTTTTAAAAATTCGAATTCTTTGATTATAATTATGATTGGCATAGCTACTATGTGAAATAAACGATTTAAAAATTAAAAACTCATCTATGATATCATTTGGTAATGATCTACCACAATAGATTTTATTTATCGGAAATTTTGTTATACTTAAATATTTTTTATCCGTACTATTAATCAACTGATTGATAACATTTTGATCCCAACCTTTATTTTTTTCTAATCGTTCTAAAACAGTTTCAAAAAACGACAGTGTTTTATCACAACAATATATTAATATAATCCCTATATTATATTCTGAATTGATATTATTATCTGCAAAACACATATCATATGATAGATAATTGCTAAATAAATCATATATTTCATCTACTTTATTTTTATTTATAAAAATAGTTGCGTCACTGAATATGATGTGTTTATTCATATTCTCTTTGATTTTATTTATAATTAATTCGATTTTAATTGAAACACCGCCGCCAAATGTATGTCCTTGTTTGGGAATTAAATCATCTATTTTAATTCCTTCAACATCAAAAATATTATTTAAATTTTCATTTATATGCGTGTTATAAAAATAATAAATGTCAGAATAAAAAAATATAAATTTAGATATTCTCATATTGTAATATTTTATATATAATAAATGACAACATAAAAATATATAAATTTGAATCTACTCATATTAAACATATTATTTAATAAACAATTCACTAAATGTTAAATTATTCGCTTTCCAGTCGGCGTGAAATCCTTTATCTTTCAAATAAAACACATGAACATTTTTAATTTTTTCGTAATTATTAAAAATCTCTCTATTGACTTCTGTATTATACTTGGGGTGAACCAATAAATGTATATTCACATTACATATTGGGTTAATTAAGTTACATGCGTCAAATACAGTGTCAATCTCGCGTATAGTAGGAAAATACGGATCTAACCATTGGAAATCAAAACAATGCGTAAAATGTATTGTACTATTTTCCAATATTTTGTTGTATATTCTTTCAAATCTACGCCTATATTTATCAAGAAACTCCTTTGGTACGCTGCTATTTTCCTTTCGAACATCGTGTAGAAAAATCATGGTTTGATCTATATGTTCTATTTTTCTATATACAGAACTCCATCCTCCAATTAATTCGCTTGGTGTGGCTTTATTATCATTCAATGTGAAATTTTCTATATTTAAAAACGACTGATCTCTATATTTCAAATTGGCGAATATATAAGCAATTGATTTAAAATCTACAATGATCCAATCAAAAAAATTAGTTGCGTTGTCAGGTTGTCTATACAAAGGTCCTAAATTACCATATAAATTATCGTGTATATTTTGTACCATACAGCATGCCGATCCAAAACTAATCACATTAAACTCGTTACTATTAAATGTTTTTTGTAAAGGTAAATCATCGTCTATTTTATTCCATGAAGTAGGTTGTAGGTCTTTAATATTTAAATGACATCCATTGGTGAACCAATTATAGGGGGTATAAATATTTTTACCATTACTTAAGTAAGCAGCCCACCAACTAAAACTGGAATTGGCCATGATAATATTGTCAAATGTATGCATAAAAATAAACTCATCTATTTCGCTTTTCAAATTTACATATTCTATTGAAACATTTTTATACGTTACATTTTCTTTACACCATTTCATGTCGTCAGAAAATACATATATTTTATTCAATTCAACTTTAGTTGACAACTCTTTTAAGGCATTATAGTAATAATTAATCGATAATACTTTATGGAAGTTATTTTTGGTATAATCTGTCCTTCGAATATGTAAAGCAACATCATTGGATTTTATATTGTGTAAAATATCACTACTCGTATTTAAATCTAGCATTGGTTTGAAATCAGATTTATTAAAATATCTATAGCTTTGATAATACCCGTCGATACAATATGATTTAACATCATCGTTTAAAATGATTTCTCTATATTCAAATCGTGTCATTGCCCAATTGTAAATTGTCGAGTGCCCTCTATACGTATTATATTCATGTTGATCTATTATATTTGCCTTGAATTTATTTAAAATATTGTTCCAATATGTAGGTCGCGATGTTGAATTACTATGACAAATAAAGAAATTTCTATTGTATTGTAGAGATAATTGATACGCGGTTGCTATTTGAAACAGTTGATTACCTAATCCACCATTGACCTTTAATATAATCATATTTTTCATTGTATTGTATAATGTCTTGGTTTATTTTTATTATATTTTATCAGGAAATATAATAAAAATTAATTTAATTTAACATAATTCGATGGGATATTAATTTTCCAGAAGTACTAGTATTTGTTCTATAATAAATATAAAGCAACGTTAACATATTCGGTTATAATGGAAAAGGTAACTGTAGTCATTCCTACATACAATCGGTTTAAGTATTTATTGAATACCATTAGATCTGTTAAGGAACAAACCCATAAGAACATTGAAATAATTGTAGTGAATGATTGTTCAACTGAAGCAGATTATTATCAATACAATTGGGAAAGTGAAAATATTCATATCATACATTTACCAGAGAATAGTAAAACAAAATTCGGATTTGCTTGTCCAGGTGGGTATCAACGCAATTTTGGAATTGAAAAAGCAACGGGTGAATACATCGCATTTTGTGATGATGATGATATTTGGTTCCCAAGAAAACTTGAGCTACAATTATTAGCAATGAAATATTCGGGATGTAAAATGTCATGTACTGATGGATTCTTTGGTAGAGGTATTTATGATCCAGAAACTAAATATAAAAAATATAATAAAGAACAATATTTTGGTATACTAAAAAATATATATAAACGAAATAATTCCACCTTGTTGGAAAATGGTTTCCCTTTAATTTGGACTCCAGATTTTTTTAAAATACACAATTGTGCTATTTGTAGCTCAGTCATGATAAAAAAAGATGTTATAGATGAAGTTGGTAAATTTATAGTTGCCCGACAAAATGAGGATTATGATTATTGGCGTAGAGCAATACTCCACACTAATTGTGCTTATATTGATGATCCATGTATGTATTATGACGCTGGTCATGGTGCTGGACAGAACTATTAAACATATAATGTAAAACAATTAAACAATTAAACAAAACATAATTAAACATTATTTATTATTATATCTAATAATGCTTAACATACATACAGATATCAAATCGAAATTAAACACCTTCATTGAACAAAAGAAAATACCCAATTTGATATTACATGGTGTGGCGGGAAGCGGGAAAAAAACACTGTTATTTAATTTTTTAAAAGAAGTATATTCGAATAACAAGACCTACTTACAGGATTATGTAATGACTGTAAATTGTGCACATGGAAAAGGGATCAAATTCATTCGCGAAGATTTAAAATTTTTCGCGAGGACAAACATAGACCTACATGATGGTACTATTTTCAAAAGCATTATACTTTTAAATGCTGATAAACTTACTATCGACGCCCAATCTGCACTTCGTCGATGTATTGAACTATTTAGCCATTCCACTAGATTTTTCGTTGTTGTCGATGACAAATACAAATTATTACGACCTATTCTATCTCGTTTTTGTGAAATATTCATACCTGAGCCAGATATAAATGAAGAAACTGTCAATTTACATAGATATAATTTGGAGCAAGCATTCACTACCATTCAAAAGGATGAAAAGCAAAAGCGGGCGAAATTTAAAACAGAACTAGAGAAACTAAAGAAAAAAAGTCTTCCTGAAATGAGTGATAAATTGTATGAAAAAGGATATAGTTGTTTAGATATAGTCGAATATATCAAAGACATGAAAATAGTCGAAGAAAAAAAATTCGAGTATTTAGTGTTTATTCAAAAAATAAAAAAGGAATTTCGTGATGAAAAATTATTAATGGCTTGTGTACTAAATTTCATTTTAATAAGTTCAGATTACAATTTAGAAAATATTTCATTTATGTAAATATGGATGATTATTCTGTGTCTAGTTTACAAGAGTCTCGCAACGAATGGTGCGCTCGTTTGATTAATATATTGACACCATTGGTGATAGAAGGCGTGAAATCAATATTCAACGAATCGTTGACTTTGTGTCAAAATAATAATGAAGATGAAAAGTATTTAATGACATTTCAAAATTTTCTAGGCCGTATTCCCAAATGGAACACTACTATTGTAGAAGAAGAAACAAAACGAATTACTGAAAAGAGTAATTGTGGATATTTAAACGACTTAATTAGCTGTGTTCATATCATTCAATTGAAAAGTTTAACATGTATGCGTGTGGGAAACAAGCAAAAAAAAGTGGATATTGCAGTTCCTTCATTAAGTGACTTTATTCACAAAGTATACATAAATACTGCCCGTAAAATGTATACTAATATCTATTTATTTGAGCGCAATATTAATCCCCTTCAAATCCAAAAACACAATCGTGAATTGGAATTAATCATTCGCGAACAAATTTTAAATACTATTCGTGACAATATCCCGGTCGAGAACATTTTAAAAGTGTATTTAGACGAAACAATTGAGGATGATGTAGAAGTCGTAGAAAAGGAGGAAATCATTTCAACGGAGCCAGTAGAGGAAGAGACGAAAGAAGAAACGAATGAGGAACCTGACGATGAACAAGGCGAAGAGCAGGACGAGAAACAGGATGGTGAATATGCAACTACAACCCATACTGATACAAAACTTACAGATGATGCGATCGAATCCATGATTCAGTTTAATGATATAGATGAGGCTATCAGCGTTGACAAAATAATTAGTGAAATTGATGCACCAAAGACAGAAGACCGATTAGAACAAATTAGTCAAGCACGAAATATTGCTCGTAAATTGGATGATGAAGATGACGAAGACGATGAAGATCGAATTGTAATTGGTGATAAAATAAAACTCACTGAATTAGATGTTCATGATTTGGAAAAACCTAAGATTCTCAATAAGACACCTTTAGGTCTTGATGAAATTGAAGTATTGACATAACTCTACTTTTATAAAAAGTAGAACAAAACAAACAATACTTTTATAAAAAGTAGGACAAAACAAACAATACTTTTATAAAAAGTAGAACAAAAATGAAATAATTCGTAAAATTCACATTAACTTTCTTTTAAGTTAATGTAAATGACAGATATTTTCGTATATGCTTTAGCCATATCAACTGTTTTTTTTCTTTTCAAGTTTTTAGAAATGAAAATGTTACCAGACGAAGATAAAAAACCACTGAAGGTCGTAATGAAAGAGACATTTGTCGTGTATTTTGCTTCCATCGTAGGCATTTATATGTATGCCCAATTTGATAACCAAGAAATAAAGACGGGTGGTTCAAAAACGACCATGGCGTTTGTCGATAACCCATCATTCTAAATTTATATCCATCCTAATATTTTACAATGGATATAAATTACTTTACACTAACCATATGATACTATTACACCTTTGAAGGTGTATATGAGATTAATTAAGTTATGTAGGTACTCGTTTGTATACAGTTAACAAAATACTGGTATTTTATCAATATTAATGATTTTATGATTTTTGTTAATCTTCTTCTTTGTAACAACATATTTACCAAAACATTCATGACCCAATTGTTTTGAAGGAACCGCTCCATGAATTGTTCTTGCAATCATTTTATATAGTTTAAATTCAGGATATCTCTCTTCACCATTTGTTTTGTATAAGATATTTCTATCTTTATCGTCTATTAACCATGAATAAATCAGACCAATTAATTTGTTCTTTTTAGTCAAGTCTCCTAACTCATCCATATCATCTACAAAATTATCAAATAGACAACATGCTAGTCGACACAAATCGAAACTATAGTTTGGCTCTAATCTTGGTTTATTTTCATTAAAATAAGGTTCACAGTTGTATTGAGATCCAGCGTCACCTTTTGGATGAAAACTATCGCTACACATGGTCTTACCCTTGAACTTATAAATAGACCTTCCAAAATCGATGATTTTATATATTTTTCCATAAGTAGGAACCTTGTAGTAAATACCATCAAAACAATAGTTAATATATTGTTTGTCGGTTTCTACATACATGATGTTGTTTGTATGCAAGTCATTGTGGGTAAATGAAAATGTTTTTTGATACATAGCTAATGTTATGATTACCTGAAACAAGCACGATGTCCATTCACTTGTATTTAATAATTCATTCTCCATTAGATAATCCAATGTATTGGTACATTTTTCCATACAAATCATTTGAACTGGGAAATCAAAGATGGAACAAAACACATCTTCCTCTTCCTCAGATTCTTCAGAGTCATCGTCGTCGCTATCCATGTTAGAATCACATTCAGAGTCATTACCTGAACTAGATTCATTGTCATTATCTTCGTGACTATCAATTGAAGTATTTGATGACTTAGAACTACATGAAGAAGTGGAAGATTTTGTAGAAGATTTCGATGTAGGAGATACAGGTGTATTATAAATACATGTGTTACTTAAATCAGTTAAATTATTAAGTTGTTGTATGTTACCGAAACTGAGTATCGTATCGTCAATATCTAATGTATCTAATTCAATCGAATCTATTTTTTCTGCAATGGCTAATTTCTTTTTGTTACTTCGTGAATCAATATTAAATAACTCTCTATGTTCGCTATTTTCAATATTATATAAGAATTCATTGTTTTTATGAAAAAACTCGTTTTCATTTAAATAGTCAATGTCATCTACCATATTATAGTTGAACTTGGCCTGGATGCCAAGATATGAACCATAATAGTCAATGGAATTTTTACAATCATAATGATGTAATAATTGACTAGACAGATAAGTAAAAAAAGAATCTACATAAGCACTGTTATTTTTGTCAAGTAATTTAGGAAAACAGCCATTAGATTTGTCATCGTATTTCGGCAATTTAGTTATATCGTTACTAGAAGAATCATATTTTCCAGTTAATACTTTTAATGGATCGAGTAGAGGAGAGAATTTACAAAAGGCCTGTTTTTCAATATTGTTGTTTGACTGGTCAATTACTTCAGCAACTAGAGAGTTGCGGTCCTGTATTTGTTTTATAGAATGTAAACAATATTTTTGATTTAAATTAATAGTATTATAATTTGTTGAATTTAAGGAAAAGAAGTTGTCATAAATAGGTACATAATTTTGCGAATTGCGGATTTCAAAGTCCGATTTCTCTAAAGCTTGAAATAATTCATCATTGTTTGTTTTTCGATAATACAGGGAAAAGGCCATTCTTTATCTTTATTATGGATAAAGTAAAATAAAGAATCATTTAAACTAATTTCGTATTGTATTCTCTTTTTTTTTCTATTTAGACATTACTTATGACATTAGATTTAAAAAAATTTGATATGAAAAATATTAGTTTCCGTCCAGATGAAAATAAAGGTCCAGTTGTTGTTTTGATTGGTCGAAGAGACACTGGAAAAAGTTTTTTAGTGAGAGATTTATTATATCATCATCAAGACATTCCCATTGGGACAGTTATATCTGGTACAGAAGCAGGTAATGGATTTTTTGCGGCCCATGTTCCAAAATTATTTATTCACGACGAATACAATACGGCTATTATAGAAAATATATTGAAGCGGCAGAAAACGGTGTTAAAACAAGTACAAAAAGAAATGGAAGCGTATAAACGGACGAATATAGATCCGAGGGCGTTTGTTATTTTGGATGATTGTTTATATGATAATAAATGGACAAAGGATAAAATGATGCGACTGCTTTTTATGAATGGTAGGCATTGGAAAATTATGTTAATTATTACGATGCAATATCCGCTTGGTATACCGCCAAATTTAAGAACAAATATAGATTATGTATTTATTTTGAGGGAACCTTATATTGCAAACCGTAAACGCATTTGGGAAAACTATGCTGGTATGTTCCCGACATTTGAATCGTTTTGTCAAGTTATGGATCAATGTACTGAGAATTTTGAATGTTTAGTTATAAATAACAATGCCAAATCAAATAAATTACAAGATCAAATATTTTGGTACAAAGCGCAAAATCATAAAGATTTCCGGTTAGGGTCTAAAGAATTTTGGGAATTATCAAAAAATTTGGATAGTGACGATGAAGATGAAATGTATGATCCAAGTAGTGTTCAAAAGAAAGGTGCCGGACCAAAAATAAATGTGAAGAAAAGTAAATGGTAAAATAATATTTATTAGTAAAATTATTAATGAAAATAATAAATATTATTTATCTTGTGTTAAAGTTTTAGAATAAGAATTATTTTTTCTGTATTCTTATTATATATAATTAATGGATAGCAAGAAAACAACATCAAAAGAGGTACCCAATATTAGTTTTACTACAGATACCTTTAAAACAGCAAATGATAATGGTAATAATATTACAACCAATGTTGATAATATACCATTACCTCAAAAAACAGCGAATAAGCATATTTCTCATAGTAACAATATTACAAAAGACCAAGATATGGATTTCAAGAAACAAACCGAATTTATTATTTTTAAAAATCAGATAGATGCTATGGTTAAAAATAACTTGTATATTTTAAAAGAATGCAAGGAAAGTAAACGATTGTTGGATTTAAAATACGACACATTGAATAATTCTATTAATTATATTCAAATATCTGTTATTTTTTTATCGACAATTTCTGGTTTTATGGAATCAACCAAAACATACTTTGATACACCTACTACAGCAGTATCGATTTCTGGTGTTACAATTTCTACCTATATTAGTTTAATTTTATCTATTTCCAAATATTTTAAATTCGACGAAAGCAAAGAGCGAATTCACAACCTTAGAGAGAAATACTCAAATTTGCATAACAAATTAGAATACCGAATGGATGTATTAGGACCATGGTTAAATGACACATTATGGGAACATCAAGATTGTCAAGCAAAGTTGGAAGAATGGAACGAAAATATTGTCACAGTTATGGATGAAGAATATTTGACGTTGATTGAAACGAAACAAGCATTGTGTACTGAGTTCGAAATCATTATGGATTCCAAGAGTCGAAATGAATACAACATTAAAAATAAGAAATTAATTCACAATAATCGTCGCAAATTATTTGAAACGATTCGCGATGACTGGCAATTGGAACAAGAATTTAAAGACTCAAATATTCCAATTGATTTTAAAAGCTCGATTGCATTACCGGATGATGATTTAAATAACTGGGATGATCCATTATAAATATATTTTTAGTATAGAGAAATTTATTATCATTATTATTATCGTATTATTATGTTATTATCGTATTATTATGTTATTATCGTATTATTATGTTATTATCGTATTATTATGTTATTATCGTATTATTATGTTATTATCGTATTATTATGTTATTATCGTATTATTATGTTATTATGTTAAATATTCTTCTTCACTAGGAATTGATATACAATGCATCTAATTCAGGTATACTTCCTTCGTCAAATTTACCCAAGCATTTTACATTGGATATTAATAAATTAGATTGTTGTTTAATTGTATAATGTGTTTGTAAATTTGGAACCCGTAATGTATATGATAAATAAATGGTATGAGATTCGATACTACTAATTATAATATTTAAGAATATTCCTGTGTAACTGCTGATATAATAGGTTATATTAATTACCCCTCTCTCAATTAATAATTGATCCATTGTTTGTATTAAGCGGAATTTTGTATCTTTATATTGAATATTTTTTATGGATTTTGTTATTTTAACACAATTAGACGAATATTTTACAAGTTGTTGGTTTGTAAAAGGAACCAGTAACGATGGATTCGTTTGTTTTAAATGAATATATTTTAATAAGTAATGGCAAATACAATCCGACAATCGTCTAATCGGAGATGTAAAATGACAATATTCTGGAGCACCCACCAAGTCGTGGGATTTAACAGTAGACATATATTCGGCTTTAATTCCATTCACTATTATTTCATTCAATAATTCTTGCCCGCTTATACCAGTATAAACAGTATCTAGCCAATCTTTAGCACTACATATTCGGTATAACCCAACACCTTCGAAATTAATTTTTAAATATTCGCCTATAAATGAATTCGCAAAAATAGCAAATTCCGCAATCATTTGTTTCATCAGTCTTTCGCCACTTGTATCTTCATATAAATAAGGTTTATTAGTATGAAATTTTACATATGAATGACAAACTTCATTTAATACAACACCTTTTGTTTTCCCTCCTCTTATTTCTTTTAGAACCTCGCTAATTCGACTAGCAGTGTAGATTATATCATTTGAATAAAATAAATTTGCGGCATTTTCATAACTTAATGCGTTTTCGCATTTAACCCGTATCTTTGTAAATAATAATTTAATCTTTCCTTGAGGTTGATAATTTCTCTTATTTATTTTTGTTAATATGGTTATGGCCAATTTTATATTTCCATATTTATTTACCATTAAACTAGATTTTTCTACAATATCGCGTGGCATCATATGAATAGGTGATTTGTTGGATGGATATTTGGTAACTATTCGTTGCTCAATACTATTCCATAATGAAGAGTTTATATTAATATGTTCAGTAGGATCTGCAATATGAATGGCTAAAAATAGTTCTTCTTCTTTTTCATATACACTAAAAGCATCATCGGCATCCTCACATCCATCAGGATCTATACTATATGTATTAATATCTGTCATATCAACACGTTCATTTATAGTATAATTATGAGGTAAAATGGTTTTGTTTATTAATAACTCATCCTCTTGTGTATTTCTAATTGGTCCATATAGTGGAGTAATATGTAAGTCGTATATATCATTATACATCATTATTGTAATAAATAATATATTTTTATATTATTTATTATTTCATTGTAATTTACCAGTTAATAAAAATTGTATTCATTGTGTAATTAGTATTTATGCGCTTTCTACCTTAACATCTACAACATCTATCCCGGATGACTTTAATTCAGATAAACCATGATCTGTATTATCACTTGTTACGATGTTTTCACCTTCGAACAATTCATTCTTGACATCTTCTAATGTAGCATTTTCACCCATATTACTTTCCTGTGTGTTCATATTAGCAACAGACACTAAATTGCCTTCCTTGTTCACAGTTTGAGTTAATTTATTACCAGACTCTTCGGCCTTTTTCTTATTATCCTCCATAGCCTTTAACTTTGTCTCTTTGACGCGAGCATCGAACTCGTCCTTAGCCTTCTCTTCGTTCTTCTTTTTCTCACTCATTAATTCATTCAATGTTTCTTCCATATACTCAACCTTACCGGTCTTATATGCTTCAGGATGGAACGGAATCCATGTACCAACTGGACCAACATATATATCATGATTTGGGTCAACTTGTCTTAGCATTTTACATCTTAATTCGGCTTCTTGTTGTGTCGGGAAAACACCACGAACCTTAATACCACGAACAGATGTTTGAAAGTCATGCTTTTCTCCAAATTCCTTATCTAATCTCTCGTCGTGTTCATCTGTGAAATTCTTATACTCATCGCTAATGTTTGACTTGATTAAAGCTTCCTTCTCATCTTTAACAAACTCTTTTAAATCCTCAGACATTTTGTCAAAATTAACATGGTATTTAAATGATATAAAATTCAAAAATTGTGTGAATTTTTCCATGGATTTGTTAAAATCCCATGACTTGATAAATTCCTCAAACATAAACATATCCTTTTGTTTTAAAATTTGCTCAGGTGAAATAAAGGATAGACAGGCGAATTTCTGCCCAGCAATCCCCTTATCTTCATCTAAGAGATCGACATATTTAGGGTTCTCTGCACCGTCAGCATCTGTTTTTAATTCAACTCCAATAGGTTTAGAAAAACTCATTATAATTAAGATGATTATTAATATTTAAGTGTTTTTACGAAGAAACTTTAATACTATTATTGAACTATTTATTGCATTATTACAGTGTTGTATTCTTTCCTTAATTTACATTAATTATTTATTTTTTCTATAGGATTTATATAATGCTTGACATGTTAGATTTAGGTGAACTCGTTAAAAGAGCAATCAAATACCTTGTTGAAGGTTTGATGGTTGCTATTGCTGCTTACGCAATTCCCAAGAAGGCTCTTAATTTAGATGAGGTCTCTCTTATTGCATTGACTGCTGCTGCCACATTTAGCATTCTTGATACATATGTACCAAGTTTAGCCGTTAGTGCTCGTTCTGGTGCTGGTTTCGGTATTGGTGCCAACCTTGTCAAATTCCCAGGAGGATTTGCATAAACAGAATGGTCATAAAATATACTCTTACCTGATTAAATATAATAATTATGAAAATATAATTATTATAGACAAGTATACGATTTATCTGGCTTATACGATTTATCTGGCTTATACGATTTATATGTGGGTAATTACTAAATAAACAATGACGCATTGTATCATAAAAGTGGTTAACCCTAATATCATGTATGACTTCTTTAGAAATTTTAATTCTTCTACTTGGTCATCTGGACATTCATTTAATTCCGAGCATTTTTTTATAATAAAATCCATTCGTTTGTTATATGGAATAAGGGCATAAATAGTATAACTAGTTGAAATGATTATTAAACTCATAGCAATTAATTTGGCTAAATAGGGTTCCACCTTGATAGATTTTACCCTAGACATATGATAGAACACTAAACTACATGTCACCATAACACTAGAAACATTCAACCATTGATTTAATAATGATTCTGGAAAATAAACATTGTCTGAATAGGCCAAATCCATATTTGCGTATGTTTTTTTAGCATTATTAGTTATATATTTGTCCCCATAGATACTCATATACTATTAGTATCTATTATAAAAATTGATGTTAATTCCAACCTTTATCGTATTGCAAACAAATAAAAGAGGTTAGTTTAAACTAGAACCACAACTAAATTTATAGTATCACATCAAAAATGAATTCGCCAATTATCATACTATTCCATAATAAAATTTGCCGTGAATTGATTGACATCATTCAATCGTATGTACGCAATGATATAGCACATCAAGCCATAAAAAATCACATAAGGTATTTATATTATGAACAGGATCTATATGATTCATTTGTATGGGATAACTATATTGCTCCCAATTGTTATTGTCGTATTTATAGAAGAGGTAACAAAGACTGTAAACATTGCCATTTGTATGAATACACAAATCATTATAAATTGTCTAGATTTATAACATGTATTGAAAAAAATAGTCAGTATAATAAACTTATCACAACATAAACAGTAAAAACATTAGAATAATTATATTTTAACACCATTAGTAATTTAAATAGTGGGTACAAATTCCCAATTTAGTTCACCACATATTTTTTTCCAAATATCGTCCTGTTCTATTCTTTTTTCTCTATCTTTTAACATTGGAAAATAGGGTAAAAATTGGACTTGGTCAAGCAATTCACAGAGTTTATAAACGGTATAATAATAATTTAAAAAATTCACACGGTCATCAGGACAAAATTTAGCATATGGTCCTTGTATTTCCATGAAAAGATTGCACAAAGATTCCTCTAATTCTTGTGTCATTACGGGAGGTTTTATTCCTAATTTGTCTTTGATAAACGGAATATGCTCATAAAACTTATTATATCCTAGTTTTTTTAATATTTCCTTCGCCTTCTTATTGTTCAGTTGTGATAGATTAATTCTTTCTTTCCGTATTTGATTTTTGATATTTTCCAATACTTCTTCTGGTATTTGGGTGGTTTCTTTTGCTTGAAACTGAGCCAATATTTCTCGAAAATGATTAATACGTTTGTAAGCATAAAAACACGCCTCTTTAGGGGGTTCTTTATAAGATGGTTTTTCATTCTCAACCAAGTATTGTACATGTTTATGACAATGATTACATACCATGATTCCTTCGTGATCTATTGGAATCAATTCACCACGTCGACATATCTGACACACATCGTTGTTATAAATGTACTTGTTTATGTCAATAAAAGATTCGTCTAGATTGGATAGATATTTTAGAATATGTTCTTTATTCTCATTTGTTTTGTTTAAATCATTGGATGAATCAATATTAAAAAAGGAATTTAACAATTTGGTTTTGTTATTATTCATTGAAACTTCTTTTTTATTTTCAAAATAATCAAATATATATTGATTATTGTTCAAATAATAATCCTTCTTCTTCTTTTTCAGCTGCTTTATTTGATTTGTTGTGTCCTCTATTTTATCCGTTATTTCAAGACGTTGTTCAATAGACAGATCGTTATTTTGCAACAATTTAATCAGATGTTTTTTTTTACATCGCAGTTCAGGTAATAAGGTATCTTTATCTTTGTCAAATTCACGCTCAATTTCCTTATGTTTACTATCTAATGTGATGATGCTTTTTTCATCTAATATAATTTTTTTATTTGTTTTATGCTTGAATGCAGGCATAGTTACTTTATATAGAAAATACAATGTTGTATTTAATACATTATTTTCTATAAAACATACTACAAGTTTATTTTTTGTTAATGTTTTCTCTCTACTTAACAAAAATGAATGTTGTTTTTAGTGATTTTAACATGGACAAAATCGATTTTAGTAAGATTCATACAATGAAGTATTTACATGATTATTTAGATAATGATTGGAATATTATGAAAAAGAAAAATACTTATGTTTTGAAAAAAGACGAAACGAAGCTACTAGTAGTGAATGATGTAACACACTCTATTGAACGAAGACGACTAGACAATAGCATTAATACTATAAATGATATTCAAGTTCCTTTAAAATATATATTGTGCTTTTTATACAATACATTGAACAATGGTTGGTCAGTAAAAAAAAAGAAAGGCAACTACATCTTTTTAAAAAAACATGGAGGTAAAAAGGAATATATGTCAGACGAATATATATCTACATTTATCAAGGAACATTTTAATTACGATTTAATTTAACTATTTTGTGTAGGTGTCGTATATATTTCCGTAAAAAAAAAATATTTAGCAATAATATAACCATGGGAGGTGGATTAATGCAACTCGTCGCTTACGGAGCCCAAGATGTCTATCTTACGGGTAACCCTCAAATTACTTTCTGGAAAGTCTCTTACAGACGCCACACAAATTTCGCAATGGAATCCATTGAACAAACATTCAACGGTCAAGCCGATTTCGGTCGCCGTGTCACATGTACCATCAGTAGAAACGGTGATCTTGCCTACCGTACCTACCTTCAAGTCACTCTTCCTGAGATCAACCAATACATGGCCTCAACTGGTACCGCAGCCGGTCCTGTCTATGCTCGTTGGTTAGACTTCCCAGGAGAGCAACTTATCTCTCAAGTTGAGGTTGAGATTGGTGGTCAACGTATTGACCGTCAATATGGTGACTGGATGCACATCTGGAACCAACTTACTCTTACATCCGAACAACAACGCGGATACTACAAGATGGTTGGTAACACCACTCAACTTACATACATCACTGATCCTAGTTTCTCTGATGTTGATGGTCCATGTGAGTCCAATGCTCCTCGTCAAGTGTGTGCTCCCCGTAACGCTCTTCCAGAGACCACCCTCTATGTTCCTCTTCAATTCTGGTACTGCCGTAACCCAGGACTTGCCCTTCCTTTAATTGCTCTTCAATACCACGAGGTCAAGATCAACCTTGATATCCGTCCTATCGATGAGTGCTTATGGGCTGTCAACGATCTTAGCTGTGACGGCACTAAGGCTGTCAAGGTCACCACTGCCTACAACCAATCCCTTGTTGCTGCTTCTCTTTATGTCGATTATGTCTTCCTTGACACAGACGAGCGTCGCAGAATGGCCCAAAACCCTCATGAGTACCTCATTGAGCAACTCCAATTCACAGGTGACGAGTCTGTCGGTTCATCCAGTAACAAGATCAAGCTCAACTTTAACCACCCTGTTAAGGAGCTTATCTGGGTTGTCCAACCTGATGAGAATGTTGACTACTGTTCCTCTTTAGAGTGCAAGAGCCACCTTTTCAAGACCCTTGGTGCCCAACCTTTCAACTACACTGATGCTGTTGATGCCCTTCCTAACGCCATCCACTCTTTCGGTGGACCTACTGCTGTTGGTTCTGGTGAATTCATCAATTCTTCTGGTATTTTCGTTGATGCAGGTGCTGAGGTAGTTGATGGTACTGGATGGGGTTACACTGAGCCCAACATGCCTACAGATGGTGTGAACTCTGGTGTCTCTGATGCCGGTTCTTTCGTTCTTTCCGAGACTGCACTTGACATGCATTGTTGGGGTGAAAACCCAGTTGTCACTGCCAAGTTACAACTTAACGGCCAAGACCGCTTCTCCGAGCGTGAAGGTACATACTTCGACCTTGTCCAACCTTTCCAACACCACACACGCAGTCCCGATACAGGTATCAATGTGTACTCATTCGCCCTTCGCCCTGAGGAACACCAACCTTCTGGATCATGTAACTTCTCCCGTATCGATAACGCTACCCTTCAACTTGTTCTCTCCAACGCCACTGTTGAGGGTACCAAGACTGCTAAGGTCCGTGTTTACGCTACTAACTACAATGTCCTTCGTGTCATGAGTGGTATGGGTGGATTAGCATATTCCAATTAAATTTGCTTAATTTATTAATTACTGTAACAACTTAAATACATTCATATTATAATATATATAATATGAATTATACTGTGAAGTATGACTTTGAACGTGACCACCTGTTTGGTAAGATACATTTTGATGACCGAATGGTTATAATGGATTTAGAGGATCTATTCTCTATTATAAATTACTCAAAAACATTTACAAGATATACACCAGATAAACAATTTCCCTATTATATACAAAATAAACAATTCATTAGCTATAAAGAATTTATTTATAAATATGATGAGATTAATGTAGATTATATATTTAAAAATGGAAATTCATTTGATTTAAGACATTCAAATGTTGATATTTTTCATAAATATCATAATAATATTATACAAAAATATAATGTAATTTCCTATCATCATGGTCATATTAGTAAAAATGGTAAAGATGCTAATATTATGAAAAATCCTATATGGAGAATAAAAGAAGGTGATAAAGAATATATTTTAATGTATTGTGAAACAGATACTATATGTAAATTATGTCCAAAATCTTATCAAAAAATATTGGATTTTGAAAAAAAATATAAAAAAAATTCGTTTTATAAGCACTCTACTGGATATATATACTGTTCTAAAAATTTATCTATCCATCAAATTATTACTGGTTGTTATGGTAATGGTAAAGGAACAAAAAATATTAGTGTAGACCATATAGACCAAGACCCATTAAATAATACTTATGATAATTTACGCATTGCTACTAGAAAGGAACAAGAACAAAATTCTAAAGGGATTAAAGAAGGAACCAAGAGGGCAAGGAAAACATCAGCACAACCATTACCTGAAGAAATCAATGAAAATATGATTAAAAAATATGTTACTTACAACAAAGAATGTTACAACAAAGAAAAAAATATTTATAGAGAATTCTTTCGTGTTGAAAAACATCCAAAACTAGACAAGGAATATACCTCATCCAAATCCGAAAAGGTATCCATTCTAGAGAAACTAGCCCAAGCAAACAAAATCGTGGATGATTTAGAAAATGATATTTATCCGATAGTGGAAGAAAAGGTTTTGCCTACTTTTGTCAGCAACAGAGAATATAGAGGAAAGCCTCATTTAACATTCGACCGGAAAGCACCAAATGGCCAAAGACAAAATCTAAGAATAGTCTTACCAGAAGAATATGAATTGGAAGAACAACTTTCAATACTCAGAGAGAAAATCAAGACGAAATACAATTACGAAATTTAATATTCAATCTTATTATATCGGTCCTTTTAAGTTTAATGATAAATATTGATATTTCAATACTTATCATTTACATTTAGCATTACACCATATTATGGTCTACACAAAAATCACAATAGGCATACATAAAATGAAAAAAAGATGTGACTGATTCCACCAATTTATCATATATTTCCCCTACAATATCGATATCATCATCAATGTCGTAATCATTTTCCATATATTTCTCCATATTACACTTTATCCATTTTTGTTTTTATATTATTTTTATTATCGTGTTTCATTTTCATTTTTTATATTTGTTCCTTTTTTTCGTTTGCTTATCTTACAATGGTGTATTAAATAAACGATTCATATTTTCTACTTCAGGACGATATTCTGAATGTGTAAATATCTTTTCAATCAAATCATCGTGTCTGAACCGAATACTATAATTTTTATGGAGGTGGTTTCTTCCAATACGCCCCATCGCTTGGATTGTTTTCTCTTGCGTCATGTCTCCCAAATCCTTGCTAATGTAACCATGACAAAACTGATAGTTCGTACCATAGATATAATCAGAGGAAGCAATAATCATAAATAGTTTCTGATCGTTTGCCAATTGCTTCATAATTTCAGTATAATCACTATCGTGGTTGTTCGTGAATACACCAATTCCCATGAGTAACAATATTTTCCAACTGCTATCTACTGATAGTAACATGATTTTCTCAACATCTGATGGTTCGATTTTACACGAAAACTCGCGCGTGACCTCGTCTTTTTTGGCCCAATAACGCAAATGTTCCAATTTATTCGGTACAAACAAATCATTTAATGCAATTGTTTTGACCAAGCGCCCAAGACCATCAATTTCTTGTTTCAACTTGATTTGTTCTGGCTTCAATGCTTCCTTTGTCATTTTATTTTCCTTTTCAATTTCGGCACCCAGACTATCTTCCAATTGTCGTTCCTTCCGTCTTAAGACAGCAATGATTTTATCATTGTGTTCAATCGAATTCATCATATCTTTGATAACCTGATCCGGAATTTTAACTCCCTGAAGGATAAACTTGGATATCTTCTCCACATTATTTGCTAGGAATATCGTAGGACCATCTGTTAATGTGTGAGAATCGGTGGTAGCTACATGAATATTCGATTCATATTTGGCTATTCGATCGCTCTGCATTGACGAATAGATAGTAGGCCATTCCGATTCATTTACCTTTTCTAGAATGCTAAGATAATGAAGCTTAATCGTATTCATGGTCAATTCACTCAAATGATGATATTTATTTGTAATTTTGTTAATTTCATCATCAATCTTATTTTCCTTATTCATATAGCTAATAAAGTTAACACATTCACTTAAATCAAAGTATCGCAACAATGTCAAGTTGTTTTTACAATGTTGAACGCTTTTTTGAAGCTTACTATATTCCGCATATTTTAAATGAGGCATTTCTACAAAATTCTTCGTATTAATTATAGGAATCGATTTGTTACAGTCATGACTAACGATGTTATAAACACCACTATTATCATGTTTAGACATGAAGTCGGCAATGGTTTCTTGTAAATCAGATTGATGTGGCAATGTAGCCGACGACAAGATAATGTTTGGAATTACATTTTTTTGCCAATTATCTGTAATATATTCATGAAATTCATGTTCATCGTAATCCATAGTAATGGTAGGTTCATCCCAATACATGATCATATCTTCTGCTTTATTAAATGCATTCATGTAATTCATGGCACACAGATAAGATTTAATATCACAAATCATAATTTCAACATTTTCACCATTTGTATTGTCTACCTTTCTTGAGCCATCCTTGTATTTAATATGGGTTCCGGTTCTATTATGCTTGACATAATCCTTTGCTGCAAAATAATGAAGTCGAATATCAGAGACATCGTGACATCCAAAGGCGAATGCGACCTTTTTCCCGACTGAAATAGCCGACTTGGCTAGTGCTAGACCAACATGTCTAGCTGCACAAACAAAGATGATTCGTTTGGTTTCGGACAGACCTAGAGGACTAAGCGTTTTTCCAGTACCAGTCGGTGCAATGTACAACACAAGCTTAGGTTGTGGATTCTTACATATAGTGAATAGTTCTTTCTGGTGATTATATAGATGAAAATCATGATAAGCTGTTAGGTCATCGTTATTTTCAATCAAATCACTACTCGTTTCAAATAATTTGTCAATATCAATATCCTCGAAATAACTTTCAATGATAGAATCGATAAAATCCGCCACTTTTGGAATAATATTTGTAATATGAATACGGCGTAAATGATATAATGTATAGTAATTTTTATTGAATTTATCCATATTATCTTTGTAATAATAGCGAAGCACCTTTTCAGCAATATGTAGTAAATAAAACTCGAATATTTTTTTACCACAATCATTGATTGTTTTTCGCATATTTTCTAGTTTTAATTTTTCCATTGAATTCACTCTTTTGAGATTATTTGGAAGTGAACTATCAAATTCTATTTCGTATTTATGAACCAATTTATAAATCATTTTTTCAAAATATTCAGTATACAAATAATCTTTTATATTTTCATTTGGTTCTAATTTCATGAAATTTATCATTGACATGTTTTTATTGTACATGATATTAACATCATGATACCCTTTTATAATTAATGTTAGTATCTCCTTCTCCTCTTGACTAACTGGGATCTCGGTAGTATCCCATTCTCTTTTAGAAAGCTTTTGTTGATTTAGATCCATTGTGAATTACTGTTGTTAATATAGTATCTTAGAACGAATTAATTCAATTTTTATTTTTATTTTTATTAATGATTTTTATTTTTATTTAATAAAATTGATTTTGTTTTATGCAATAAAAAAAAATCATTATTCTATATAAAATGAATTCGCCTCTTATCTTAAGTATTGACGGAAATATTGGTTCTGGTAAATCTACATTGTATGCAGAATTACAGACATATTATGCTAATAACAATGACATATGTTTTGTACCCGAACCAGTTGATGATTGGAAAAGTATCGTTGATCGTGACGGGACCCCAATTCTTACCAATTTGTACAAAGACACCCAAAAATATGCATTTCGATTTCAGATGATGGCTTATATATCCCGTCTTCACTTACTAAGACAAAAAATAAAGGAAAATAAATATAAAATCATAATAAGTGAACGATGTGTTCAAACAGATAAAAATGTATTTGCACAGATGTTATTTGACGATGGTATGATTGACCATGACGAATTTCAAATATATTTAAATTGGTTTGATGAGTTTTTGGATGATATTGTACTTGGAGGCATTATTTATGTAAGGGCTGAACCAGATGTATGTGATAGTCGTGTGAAAATACGGGCTCGAGAAGGTGAAACTATTCCACTTGAATATTTAACAAAATGTCATAATTACCATGAACAATGGTTGAATGATGTTACTACTTCCCAATTAGTCATTAATGCCGATGTGGATACATCTTTACCAGAGAACAAATATATTCGCCAAGAATGGATAGACCAAATTAATGATTGGATAGAGAACCAATTTAATAAAACAAATAATGATAATAATAATAATCAATCAACATTCAAGATGCGATTTGACGGTGCTTGTCGTGGAAACCCATCCAATATTCTTGGCATGGGGGCTATATTATACGACGAAGACAATAGAGTAATTGACACTTCTTCGCGAAAATATGAAATAGAAGAAGGTACAAATAATGTAGCTGAATATCTATCATTAATAGACGGACTACGATTAGCACAAACAAATAATGTAAAGAATATATTAGTAGAAGGAGATTCACTGTTAATAATAAATCAAATAAATGGTACATATAAAGTAAATTCTCCAAAATTACTCATATATCACAATGTTGTAAAAAGTTTAATTGAAACATTCGACAAAATCGAATTTCAACACATACGACGCGAATTCAACAAAGAGGCTGATCAATTAGCAAATAAGGCACTAGACGAACCCGAAGTAGAGTCAAAATTAGAAATAAATCCAGATAATAGTCAAGAGGCAAATGATTTATCAAATACCATTTTCAATAATCATATTATAACGGATAACTCATATACTGGGTTCGAATAACATCATTCATTCTAATGATACAAAAATAAACAATAAGTATACTAGGCATAGGCATAGACATAGATCCATATATAAATTAGTAATTCGTTAAATAAAGATTAGTCTTATTTATCCCTGATATAGGTTTATATTTCAAGATATCAACCTCTTTTTTTGTAGTAGGAAATAACTCATCACTATATATATCTTGCAGACACAACCATTCAAACATACCACCTTGGTAAATTGATATATTTTTGAAACCGAGTTTAAATAATTGGTCGTATTTTTCATAAATTAACAAGTCGTTTGCATTGGCACCATAGATAACAATATGACGGTCTAAATGAGTATTTAATAATTCATTGATATATGATTCTTCCTTATCAATTGACACAGTATTTGGTATTAAACATTCTTGTTTATTATTCGGCAATGTATTTATTAGACAATATGTTTCTCTATTTTTTAAAATATGTTGAATATCCTCAAAATTTATTCGTTGGATCGAATTCTGATTACCCATTAGTTAAATATTTAATTTACATAGTCATTAAATATTTAAATTTTAAATTCATTAAACATACATTTTATCCTATGATATAAAATTATAATGAATTATTTAATCGAATTTCACAATTATTTCAACAGTTTCCTTTTTGATACTTTTAGACGCTGATACAGAGAGTTCTTCGCGCTTCTTTCTGGTTTTATTCTTATTATCAATAGGACGGTTTTTCGATGTACTATTTCTATTATTCATATCTTTTTCAATAGTAGCATAATTATGAGAGATATAATCAATCACATTATTTTCTATAGCCCATTTAAAAAAATTGAGTTGACCAATTGTCGTCTGAATATGGGTATTATCTTTGTATGGTACAGTTATTCTATCCCATCTACAAAATGGATCGAAACGGCGCTTAGAATAGGCTTTTAATTTCAATTTGTAGTCGTTATATACTTTAAATCGTTTGTCTGTACCCTCCATTTGATAGACAGTATAGTATTTTTTTGCATAATTTGTAGAAAACCAGTCAATAATTCGTAATGATGTCCGCGACTCGCCGTTAATTATTTTTATCATTCTATCCATGTTGTCATTTTTTTTGTAAAATTCTAACAGATTATTTAATAACAAATCGTTTTGTGTATTATAAGCATTAGACATTGGAATACAATTATTATTGAGTTTGTTTTAAATACTTTTAAATGAAAATTAGTTTCTTTTCTCATTTTGCATCGAGTTCGAGTTTTGTGGTGTCAGGAAATTCTCCTGTACTTGTAAGTCTTCTAAATAGTTAGATGACATAAAAGGATTCATGTTCGTTTGTGCAACTAATTCTCGTTCGTTTATTTTGTGGAAATGATTTTCTCTCTTTGATTCACTTTTAATAAAGTCATGTCCTTCTTGGAGAATTGTTTCCATTACATTATTTCCAATTACTTTGGGTTTGTCTTGTAATTTGCTTCGTTCGTGGAATTGGTCTTTAACTGAAGGGGACCATTTTAAATATATTACTCCGCTCATATAAATTCACTTATTATTATTAAAACTGTTTTCTAACTATTTTTATCTCCTTGCCTCTTTTAAATCTTTCATAATCCATATCTCCACGCTTGATATTGCATTCTAAACAACAAATTACAACATTGTCTCTATTGTGACCCATAGAATTGTCGATACGATCGAGTGTCCATTGTTTCTTTGACAGACAATCCTTATATAATAATTCGCAAAATTCACGACAGTAAAAACAATTCAGTTGACTATTAACCAAACATTCCATTACATCGTCGAGAGAAATAAACCAGTTGACATCAAATAATTGTTTTTGAATATCTTGACTCTTGTACCCAGATAGTTTTTTAGTAATGGTCTGTTTCACCTGTTTTCCATCTGTTATTTCTTCATTCAAGAATATTTTATTTATTAATTCTATTTGTACCCGATGACTATAGTATTCGTCATTGAATGAATATTTTATCGCATCGTTTCGTTTTGGCACTGATATATGATTTATTTTATCTATATTACGCTTCCCCTTGAATTCGATTGTCTTCATTGAACTTAAAATATATATATTTTTATTTATATTATTTTAAAAGTATATAAACTTTACTTTATATGAATAGTAATAGTAGTAATGAAATCAGACGAGTGTATTGAATTAAAGAATATAAAGTATAAGTCCATGTTATTAAATAACAATTCAGACGAAGTTGTAGAAACGGTGGAAAATATGTCTAATTTGGACCATTTCCTTGAAGGGGAAAAGAAAAACAACTCAGGTGAACCGTGGGCTAAACTAGATAAAACATCTAAATTATTACGATTTAATGAATATGCTGCACATTATTGTAGTGAAAACGATTACTCAGACGCTGATAAACAATCATTAGTTGTAGTATTATCTAGCAATTTGGACAGAAAAAAATTATTAAAGGCAAAAGAAGTTCTTTACGATAAAGAAGATGGTAAGATCCTTTCTATACCGTCACTTGTGTATAATACATCAATGAAACGATTTACATTAAAGCGTGCTGACAAAAGACCATCTACATTGAAATCATTAGCACCAAAAAAAACAAAGAATGGTGTAAAACAGAAATCATCATCTAGTCTTGATTCTGAGATTAGTAGATAAAATTGATATCATTTCATAAGTTATCATAAAGTTATACATAAGTACAAAGTAAAGTTATTACTATACGCATTTAAATATTTTCTCTATAGTTATATAATTATACAGAAAATGTTCTTATCTCAACTATCAAAGTTGGTTAATATTATAAAAGAGTTTGATATACCATCCTATTTCTCGAGTGACAATACAAATGCAAATGTAAATACTAATACCATCACTCTTAAACCTAAACCGAATTCTAGTAAGGGTTCTAGTAAAGATAATGATATTATCCAAGGCGATGACATGAATACAAATACGAATACGAATACGAATAATACAGCGAAATCTATTACTATATTGAATAACTATGAACAAGATGAAATAGCATTGACTATTATGAATTTAATGGATAGTTATTTGGAGAAAAGTCCATTGGAAGTCAGTTCTTACCATTTCGACAATGATATTCAAAATTATGTTATAAGCAATCTATTTATCGGATTGAAAGATTTCTACGAACCTGATTTATTAGAAGAAACCTTAAATATTCTATACAAAAAAACCAGTAAAATATACTTTTCGAAATACTATCCTAAACGGTCATATGATAGTACATTTATTCGGAAACCACCAAATATTGAAACAACAAAACAAAAAATATTATATATTGAAAATAAACCACAACCTGAACAAAAATCAAAAGAATGGTATTTATTTCGTAATAATCTAATTACAGCCAGTTCTGCGTGGAAGATATTTAAAACACAATCCACAATCAATCAAATTATTGTCGAAAAATGCAAACCAATAGATGTTGGTAAATACGATATTGTGAATACATCAACACCAATGCATCATGGAAACAAATACGAGGATGTATCCATTATGTTTTACGAGTACAAATACAATACGAAGATTCGCGATTATGGATGTATTCAGCACGACACCTATAAATTTCTAGGAGCATCACCAGATGGTATTAATGTAGACCCAACATCAAATCTATATGGTAGAATGTTGGAGATAAAAAACCCAACATCGAGAGAAATTACTGGCATTCCGAAGGAAGATTATTGGATTCAAATGCAACTTCAAATGGAAACATGTGATTTAAACGAGTGTGATTTCTTAGAAACTTCTTTTAAAGAGTATGAATCAGAAGAAGAATTTATGAATGATGGTTCATTCACTTATTCAAATAAAGACGAGTTAAAAGGCGTCATGGTGTATTTTATGAAAGATGGAAAGCCATTATATGAATACATGCCATTATATATATCAAAAGATGAGTATGAAGTATGGTATGATACGGTTATGGAAAAACATGCGAACATATCGTGGATTTCAAACATATATTGGCGTTTGGAAAATTACAGCTGTATACTGGTTCTTCGCAATAAAGAATGGTTTAAACATGCCGTACCACTTATCGACACAGTTTGGTCTATTATTGAGAAGGAAAAAGTAGAAGGATTCGAGCATCGTATGCCTAAAAAAATGAAGCCACGAGTTCGTTCAAATTCAGAAACTGTATCATCCGGACAACAAATGATTGAGTCTTCGTATATCTCATCTGGACTACATGTGTCCTTGTCAAATATTATATTAAATGATACGACGAATCAGTATACAGATGAAATCCTTGATGAAAAAAATCGAACTATTAAGACACAACCAAAAACCGGATGTATAATTAATACAGATAATTTACAAAATCAAATTATTTATATCGATACTGGGTTTGAAACACACTCTGCATCAGAAATAGATATTAGCAACTCAAATATTTGATTCTTGTGGACATTCTAATTTGTGTGAAGCATAATAATTCACACGAATGTCATGTGAGTCTAAACTAATAGATGTTGGGGTTTTTGGAACATCTATTTTTTTATTTTTATATAAACCACCACAAAAATCAGCTGGTGAACACATACCGTTATTTGGTGTAGACCAATATCTCACATTGTTTGTATGTTGTTCGTAAGATGAATCAAATATAGGATAATAAGATGAATTCATCTCATAGGTATTATTTGAAAGACCCATGTGTTGTTTTAATGGATATTCCTCATATAAAATAGGCACATCTACATCTATTGGAAAATAACCAGGTGATAAATTGTGATACCCTTCCCTTGATTTTTTAAAGAGAGACATTAAATTACTTAATATGATTAGTAATATGATTAATGCTAAAACGAAATATATTGACTTAATTAGGATTCCCATTATATAAAATATCAAGATTTTAATTTAATTTGATATTTTTGATATTTGTTCAACTTAACAGTTGGTTTATTTTTATATTTCTACCAATTTTCTACCAATTTTTCAAATGTACAATGTATAAATAACTAAATCGGCTAATATAATACTTTAACACAATGATTTAAAATAAACGACATATATTATTTATATGACATCATCGTTAGAACATGAAATGCGTGTTGTGAAGCGCAATGGTAAATATGAAAATATTGGTTTTGATAAAATTTTAAAGCGTGTAAAGAGTATTGGTACTGAATGTGGTATTAAATTAAATTATGCAAATTTTGTCATGAAAGTGATCGACCAATTATATGATGGTATACCGACTACTAAAATAGACGAATTAACAGCAGAACAATGCGCGTCTCTAAGTATACAGCATCCCGATTATAATACATTGGCGGGAAGAATCATCATGTCAAATCATCATAAAAATACAACTAGTTCCTTTTTTTCAGTTATGAAATCGCTATATGACTTTACTGATGTACATGGAAAAAAGTATCCCTTAGTAAGTCAAGATTTTTTCTCAATTGTCAGTGAAAATAAAGACACATTTGATAATATGATTGTACACGACCGGGATTATTTGATTGATTATTTTGGATTCAAAACTTTGGAACGCGCCTATCTAATGAAATTAAATGGAACTATTGTAGAAAGACCTCAATATCTCTGGCTTCGTGTAGCTATTGCAATTCATGGTTCTGACATAGATAAGGTCAAAACTACATATGATTTAATGTCTCAAAAATATTTCACTCACGCTACACCAACATTGTTTAATGCTGGTACTTGTAATTCCCAACTGAGTTCTTGTTATTTATTAGCAATGGAAGATGATAGTATTACTGGCATCTACAATACATTGGCTGATTGTGCTCAAATCTCAAAATATTCAGGTGGTATTGGATTACATATTCATAACATTCGAGCCTCTGGGAGTTTTATTCGAGGAACAAACGGTAAAACAGATGGTCTAGTCCCAATGCTTCGTGTATACAATACAACAGCTCGGTATGTTAATCAGTCAGGAAAAAGAAACGGTAGTTTTGCCATTTATTTGGAACCATGGCATGCGGATATTGATGACTTTCTTGATTTAAAGAAAAATCACGGAGACGAAGAAATGAGAGCCAGGGATTTATTTTATGCTCTTTGGACACCTGATTTATTTATGCAGCGCGTCAAAGAAAATGGCGATTGGACTCTTATGTGCCCCGACGAGTGCCCTGGATTATCCGATGTTTATGGTGATAAATTTGTCGAATTATATACGAAATATGAGACTGAAAACAAAGGTCGAAAAACCGTCAAGGCTCGTGACTTGTGGTTCAAAATTATGGATAGTCAGATGGAGACAGGTACGCCTTATCTACTCTATAAAGATGCAGCAAACGAGAAATCTAATCAGAAAAATTTAGGTACTATAAAATCATCTAATTTATGTACCGAAATTATGGAATATAGCGATGATAAAGAGACAGCTGTTTGTAATTTAGCAAGTGTATCCTTGTCTAGTTTCGTGAAAAAAGATAAGACATTTGATTACGATAAATTACATGAAGTTTCCAAGGTTGTCACAGACAATCTAAACAAGGTGATCGATATCAATTTTTATCCAACCGAAAAAACAAAAAGAAGCAACATGCGTCATAGACCAATTGGTATTGGTGTACAAGGTCTAGCAGATGTATTTGCTTTGATGGACATACCATTTCATAGCGATGATGCAAAAGTAGTCAACAAACTTATATTCGAGACAATTTACCATGCTGCACTTGAAAAGTCTATGGAAATTGCAAAAGAACGGTCTGTAACACTAATTCCATTAAATGAACATGACGATTTTTCCGACAAACTAGATATTGATCAACATATAAAGCTGTCGAATATGTTAAATGAATATGAAACCTCAATGTTACCTAAGACATATCGTGGAGCTTATAGTTCATTCGACGGTTCACCAATAAGCAAAGGCGTCTTCCAATTTGACATGTGGAATGTTACACCTTCTGATAGATATGATTGGTCAATCTTAAAAGAATCCATCATGAAATACGGTATTCGAAACTCTCTTTTATTAGCACCCATGCCTACGGCGAGTACGGCTCAAATATTAGGCAACAATGAATGTTTTGAACCATTTACTAGTAATATATATAGTAGACGAACCATAGCTGGTGAGTTTATCATAGTAAATAAATATTTAATGCGCGAATTGATTGATTTGAAAATATGGAACGAAGACATAAAAAATAATATTGTCGCGAATAATGGTAGTATTCAACAGATACAGGTAATACCAAAACATGTGAAGGATAAATATAAAATTGTATGGGAAATACCCATGAAACATGTGATCGATATGGCAAAAGACAGAGGAGCATTTATATGTCAAAGCCAAAGTCTCAATTTGTGGGTCGAGGAACCAAATTACAAAATATTGACTTCAATGCATTTTTATTCTTGGGAATCTGGATTAAAAACAGGCATGTATTATTTAAGACGCAAAGCTAGACATCAAGCCCAACAATTTACAGTTGAACCGACAAAAAAAAATGCTCAAGAAGATGAGCAAGAACAAGAAGTATGTGAAATGTGTTCGGCTTAACCTAGCTAACGAATCTTCGTTTATCTAAGAGCTTCTTTCATCATCATTCGAATTGTTCTATTTTTTTCATAAATGTCAAGATTTAGTTCCATTTTGCAAAAGCATCTCATACAAATGAGAATATCGACTAGCGCATTATGAGTATTTTTTGGTTCCTTGTTAAACAAATAGACATACAATTCGCTTAATTTTGGGTATTTGAAGTATTTATCCCCATTTGGCCAACTTCTTTCGATTTTACATAGATTGATGCTGTTTTTCATTGTGCAATAAGTATCTACAATATTCATTTTTATTTTGTTTCTAATTCCTTCTACCATAATCATTCTCTTGTCGAATGATACATTGTGGGCTATTATCAAGTCCACCTTGTCGGCGCATGTATTGAATTTTTCCAATGCTTCTACAATTGTAATACCATTTCTCAATTGTTCACTTGTTATTTTATGAATCTCAACGCTTCCTGGATCCATTATTACCGTATCCGGTATATTTATATAATCGTCTTCTAGTCCGATTAATTCATTATGCTCTGTATCATACACAATATAAGATAATTGAACGATATGAGGCCACATATTCGTTTTATAGATTGATGCGTTTCTTTCTGTGGGTAAACCACTTGTTTCAGTGTCAAATACGAGAACTTTCATTGTTTTGATTTGTTTTGTTTACTTATCCCATATAGCTACGATATACTTCAATTCTTTTTTTAAAATAATTGAAGTGTCTTTGCTTTGAGATACAATTCAAACAATAAATACCCTACTATAATCAGAATGGAAAAACAGCAACAACAAATATTCAAAGCATTTGCTTATGTATCTGCTGATGCGTCGACTGATGTGTCGACTGATGTGTCGACTGATGCGTCGACTGATGTGTCAACTGATGTGTCAACTGATGTGTCGTCATTTAGTAAAACAATACCAAGTTGTAAGGATTTGCGAAAATTAAATTTACAAATAGAAAAAAATAAAAAGAATGAAGAACGAGCTAGTAAAATGAAAGATGAATATGTGAAAAAACTGGATATCATTATTAAAAAAAACAGTCAATATCAAACAATATCAATTGTTGATAAAATTCAATTATTTACAAGGGAACGCGATGAGTTAAAAAATAATACTTATTATGGTTATACTAATAAAAATACATTCGAAGACACTATATTACATATTATTGAATGGTTCAAGGATTCTCAATCGAAAATGTCTTTCAAAACATTCGAAGGGATTATTGACACATTATCGTTTGAAAAAAATAGTCGATATTTAATTAAAAATATTATTGACAATCCACTTGAATTGATTCAAATTGAACATTCTCCTATTAGATTTAACCAAGCTTATCGTATTGTAAAAGAATTGGATATTCCATTTACAGATGAACTATTAGTACAAAAATGGTCAATATTTGCAGTACAAGATAATAATGGTAGTTTTTACAAAATTAAAAGTCATATTGACTCGAAAAATAAATATAAAGAATATTCCGACAGATCATTTAAGCAGGGTTGGTATTGGTTACTTCGTAAATTTTGCGACGAAAACAATATTTTGTCTACAAAATACGCATCCTATCTTGATATATTAAATGGATTGCTCGTTCAACACAAAAAGATTAAATACTTATATGGTATCAAAGAATTTGTAGAAATCGAAAGGGATATTGGCGATGAAACATTAGATTTGTATTATGATAATAATGAAACTATTGAGGATATTGAAAAATTCGAGCGTTTTATTCAAGAATTTGAACAAAATAAGTCGACGAATGAGAAACCATTTAAATTCAATGATGAACAAATTAGTGCTATTAAACATACAATTACCGATAAACTATGTATTATTACTGGTCCACCTGGTACTGGTAAAAGTACTATAACAGAAGCAACCATCGAATGGTTTAACCAGGAAAGTTCGCGCACTGGATTCGCATATAATATATGTTTAATGGCTCCTACAGGTAAGGCCCTTAAAGGATTAACAGATAAATGTAAAAATATTAGAACTAATAATATTTGTGGAACATTGCATAAATGCTTGTTAAATACTTTTCCAAAAATTGTTAAGGAAATCGACGAGTGTGATAGTGACAGTGACAAAAAATACCCTCAATACATTAATAAAATTATAGTTGACGAAACTTCTATGGTAAATATTTTCATGTTTAAAAAGCTATTAAAAGCATGTAAATATTTTGATTGTAGTCTTGTATTATGTGGTGATATTAAACAGCTTCCTCCCGTCGGAAATGGTAGACCATTTGAGTGTATCATTAATTCTGAATTATTTAATACGGTTTATTTAACAGAGATTAAACGTCAAGATACAGGAAAATTGAAAGATTGTATCATTAAAATTAATAAAAAGAAATTGTCTATTGACGATTTTGATAACAATTCAACAATATTTACAGAACACGATTTCATTAATAATAAGAAAACAGTTCGATTTTGTAAAGACATAGTTGATAAATATGGAAAAGAAAATGTCGCATTCCTTACACCAGAACATAACAAACCACCAGGTGTATTTGAAATGAATAAACTGTTACAGTGTTATGTTTATAACTATGACAATCATTATGAACATGGTTATTTCAAAGAAGGTGATTATGTCATGCGAACTGAAAATAAATATGACGATGATGTGATTCGTGTAAATGGTGATACCGGTAAAATATTCTTTAAAGAAATACTTAAAACGAATCCAAAGACAAATAGAAGTTACAAGGAAAAGGTTGCTCTGGTGTATTACGATGATGAACAAACACCCATGGAAGAAGTTGATCTTTGTGATATTAAAGATAAATTCACATTAAATTACTGTAATACTGTTCATAAATATCAAGGTAGTCAGAAAGATGTTGTTGTGTTTATTGCCTCATCGCTTCATAGTAGTCTATCATGGGGAACAAATCGTTTAAAATTAGCCTATACTGCAATATCTCGGGCAGCAAAAAATCTTATTATATTAGGTGATAAAAAAACATTCTTTGATATTCAACAATGTAAAAATGAACCATTTGTGAGTAGTTTCATGACTGAATTTAATGAATACGATTTTGAATAGGTTGTTTGTTTTACATATATTTATTTACTTTATCTAACTATACTCTTTACATGGTCCATATGATTTGCGATGCCATTGACTAGTACCATTATTTTTTATTCCTTCCATGTGAAGAGCTGTTCCATATCCCTTATTTTTGTCGAGATGATATAATTCTTTTAACTCGGGATGTTGTTCACACAATTCCAATATGTATTTATCGCGTTCTGTTTTAGCTAATATAGATGCTGCAGCAATTGAACAGTACTTATTATCACCACCCTTGATACATGTATACGGTACTTGTAAATATTCATCATTTTTGAAAGTCATGTATGGTTTAAAATCGTTACCATCTACCAATAGGAAATATTTTGATTTATCATTACCAGTACCAGTACCAGTACCAGTACCAGCACCAGCACCAGCACCAGCACCAGCACCAGCACCAGCACCAGTACCAGTACATTCATCTTCCGATTTGGCATCACATGATGAAATAGTGTTTTTTATACTTTGATGCATGCTATTTAGCACCGCTTGTCGAATATTTATATTATCAATCGTTTTTTCGTCATTGTAAGTAACACTCCAAGCAATTGCATTATCCTTTATATACTGTGCAACTTCATTTATCTTTTTTTCACTTGTAAATTTCTTACTATCTTTTAAATCGTGGTATTTAAAGGTATCATCTTTAGGTAAAATAACAGCGGCAGTATATACGCGTCCAAACAAGGGTCCGCGACCGGCTTCATCTATACCGATCTCATAAGTATATTCTCCATTATTATAGAATGGTGTTAGCGGTTCTTGTTTTGTTCTAGGCATTTCTTAGTGTTAGTTTGTTATAATTAACCTATCCAGTATATTCATTTCAATTTTTATGTTTTTATGTTTTTAAATACCCTTTCATTTATTGGTTTTTAAATTTTCTACAACTATATTATATAATGAAGCTTCAAAAGATACATTTATTTCTCATATTGCTATTAGGTCTAATATTATGTGGATGTTTAGGCGGACGAAGTTACATGGAAGGTATGGAATCACAAACCACTGACGATAATAAGGATGGTGTTACTGCTCAATCTGCTTTACCAGAAGGTATTCCACAATCTCAAATTCCGCCTGGACAACAAGATATGTATATCTTAAAATCAGAAATTGTTCCTCCTGTTTGCCCAATATGTCCTCAGGCTGCAGCTTGTCCTAGACAAGAAAAATGTCAACCATGTCCTCCGTGTGCCAGATGCCCCGAACCGGCATTCGAATGTAAAAAGGTGCCAAACTATTCTAGCTCCAATGACAATTATTTACCTCGTCCAGTTATGTCTGATTTTAGCCAATTTGGTATGTAAATGAATAAAAAATAATATTATAATGATATTTTTATAAAATTATTTCATAAATTATTTGCCAAAAGCTTAATTAATGTTTTCGAGTAATTCTTCCTTTCGACTTCTTTGCCTTTTTGGTCTTCTTTGCCTTTTTGGTCTTCTTTGCCTTCTTTGCTTTTTTTGCCTTTTTGGTCTTCTTTGCCTTTTTGGTATTCCTTGTCTTCTTTCTTGTTGACTTCTTTGTCTTTTTCGATTTTCCTCCTCTCACTACTAATTGCTGTTGATTATCAGCATCATTGTTAATAACCTCTACTATAAAACGAGAGATAAAATCTAAATTTGGAGTGATACGCATATTATTTGCCAGATTTCCATTTCCAAACTGACGAATAAATAAGGAGTTTATTTGGGTTTTAAAATCATCTTTATTGAATTTCATATTTTCTGGCATGTCAATATTATTGACAATATCTATTAAATTACCCAACCCTCCTACAATTTCTCCTTCTGATAAACCTTGTTTATCAACAACTTCAAGAATTATACTATTCATATCCGTTTGATATCTTAATAAAAATTGTCGTTTTAGCTCAATAAATTCTTCTTCGGACATATCTTCTTTACGAATTTTAACTTGGGACAATAAATAACCTATTATTGTCATATATAGTGAATTAATCAACCCTATTGCCCAATACAACCATATAAATTCGGTCGTTATTGATTGATAATTGGATACTATTTTTACTATTTCTGACGGAACATTTGGTGTTAATACAGCCAATTGGGTCATTACTTCTGGGATAAGTACAATAATCTCTTGTGCTATTGCCATTTTTTTACGAACATTTCCTATTTTTGATTCTTGTGTTTTTTGAAGTAACATATCATATATATTATTAAAAATTGTATTCATTGGTTTTTCTCCCTCCTGTCTTGCCAATGCATTTAGTTTATCCAGATCGGATGCTAGTGTACCAGTAACTTGTTCTAACACTTGTTTGATTCCCTGTAATTCTGTAGCTTTAGAAGTACCAATGTCAACTAGTTCATCTCGAACATCTGTATATGGTTTCAACATATTATCAATTAATTTACTTGGACCATTCCAACATGACATCATAACAAAATCCCAAGTGCTCTGTATTTCTTCAGGTTTTGGTTCTTCATTTGGTTTTATGGATTGAGGTGGTGCTATGTATAATTGATTATTATTAGACTCAACATATTTTTCAAGTAGTTGTCTGTATAATTCCATATCATTTTCATAAACATTTGTAGATAATTCATTAGACATATTTATATTACATTTATCTCCTACACAATATGCTGTTGATGCCTCATCCGGATTATATAAATTAATATATTCTAGTAAGGTCTTCACTTTTTCTGGCATAGGTCTCGATAATTCGCGCTTTAATGATTGTTGTTGGATATTTATAATATCCATTTTAGTTTTAATACTGTCTCTTGAGATGGCTAGACCAATGTGAGTAGTAAAATACAATAATAACAGTGTGGATATTACCCATATCAGTTTATTAAAATTTAATATTGTTACCTTTACTCTAGTTTTCAAAGATAATTTATTATTTAAAGCTATACTGCTAGTAGTGTCTGTATTACCAGGAACTTCTATAATAGCACCATCCGTATCATCATCACTATCGTCGCCACCATACTGTACCGATGCTAACAGCGATTTAATACTATTTTTATTAAATGAGATTTCCAATTTATCAGACTTAATATTCATTTCACCACTTGGTTTATATTCTAAACCATAATTTAGTGAAAACATTATAACAGCCAATTTCATTACATTTGTATCCAATTCATTCATTTTAAATGGTAAATCCAGAGAACAACAAACTTCTCCTTTACTGTTTATTATATCAAATCCGCCCATATTTAATAATTTATAGACCATGTTTATGCGACCTATCATTTTAGAAGTAGGATTCGACATTATATATATATACTTTACATAAATTATATATCTATTCACGACTTTTCCTACATTTTTCATCCATTTGAAATGTTTTGCATTTTTCTTCCTTAGGCACAATTTTAATTACGCATTTTGCCTTTTTTCCATACAATGGCTCTGTACAACCCTTTTCCTTTTTATTTTTTCGTGTTTTCTTAAAATCAAACATTTTTGGCTTTTCTTCTGTACATCTAGCCCTAAAATGTTCATATCTTTCCCTCACATCACAATAAGATAAACCAGAATCTTTTCCTAAATTTTTATTTATCCGCTCGTGCAATCGATATACATATCTAGAAAACTGATTTCGGTCTTTCATACAACCCATTGATAATGGAAACGCCTTGTAATTTTTCTTCAAATTCTCTCTACAGTGTCTACATGGTAATACATTTACCAAATTCATCATGAATCGTCTATAGTTAGTTTTGTCATTTAAAGTGGGTTTCACTGGGTAATTAAAACTCATGGTATGAAGTGAATGCCATAGTGCTGGACCCCATATACTGACTAGCATACCATCACCGTCACTAAAATCCTTTTTAGAAAACACCCTTTTTTTTGTACGTTTTTGTTTTGATTTTTTACGCATCTTAGATTGTCTATTAGATTGCGACTTATTGTTTTTTCGAGACTGCATTAATATTTATATTACATTATTTAGAGAAAAAACTTTTCACACAGAATCTTATTCGTTTTTAATTCCGATGTTTAATCTATAAATTAATATATATAATGATGGAATCAATTCAATCTTCCTCGTATAGTTTATTAAGTAGTTCTAAATTTTGGATGATATTAGTAGCCATACTATTATTTTTGTTTGTAGCCGTGTTTGTTTATAATAAATATGTTGTTGGTGTTATTAACCCGAATTACATAGCAAACAATGAATTTCCATCAGAATTAAGCGAAAGTGATGGTTCAGACAGTCAAGGAGATGAAGGAACCAGTGAAGACAATGGTCCAGAAGTGGAAATCATTATTTTCACAGTAGACTGGTGTCCTCATAGCAAAAAGGCAATGCCGATTTGGGAAGAATTAAAAGAAAAATACAACGGCAAACGTTTCAATGGGTACAAACTAACCTTTGTTGAAGTGAATGGTGAAGAAAATCCAAGTATGGCCGATAAATACAAGGTTGAAGGATATCCAACCATAAAAATGTTAAAGGACAATCAAGTGATTGAATATGATGCAAAACCCAGTGTAGCTCATCTAACCGAATTCTTAAACAGTACTTTGGGTTAACTCTTTTTCATATTCAAGAAATATCTCGGCATAATTCTTACCAGATTTAATTAGTTCCATTCTTTTCTCTCTGTCAGTCATATATTCAATCCAATTAGAAGCCTCTGATATTTTCTCGTCACATAAACATTTCACTTCATATCGAATGGACCTGGCTTCATTCTCTTTCCGAACATATTTCACTATTTGTTGTACCGAAACCTGCAAATATTGAAACAAATTCATGTTTTCACTTGCGCGCAAGTCGTCATGGGTCCATTTATTACAAATACCGAGTATTTGATCTTCTGTACATTTTTCATTTAGCATACATTCGTTTATGGGATAATTATCAAAAAGTCCACCATCAATATAACATTTATCCTCTATAAAGACTGGTTTGCACAATATTGGAACAGCACTCGACATTTCTAATGCAGTTATTAGTGACAAATCTGGATGTGATATATGGTTTAAATCCACTTTTTTAAAAGAATTCATTTCGACCGTAAAAAAATGGTGGTCTATCTTTGTAAATTCGTAAAATTCACTAAGAGTAATAGAGTCGGACAAATCTTTCGCAGTCAATAGAGACTTTATTATTTCACTAACAATACTGAATTGAAAAATACCTTTACTATAGTACATTTCAAATAAGTTGTCTGGTTCTATTTTGAAGACCTTTTCCCACGGACGCTTGATAAAGTAGTCATCGAGTGTATTCCAATCATATTTTAACGAGAGAATTGCACCAACAATACCCCCAATAGAAGTACCATATATTGACTTTATATTGTCCATATTTAAAAAGCCTTGTTCGAATAAGTGTTTTAAAGCGCCATAACTAATCAATCCAGTAGGACCACCCCCATTAATTACTATATGTTCTATCATTAATTATTATAATCGTATATTCTTAAAACTTTTTTTCTGATAAAACATTAATATAGATTTATGAATGTGTTTACTTTATCAGACGATGATAATTTAATGGACAAAATTAACTTAGACGATTTGTTCGAGAAGAAGAGAGAAATATCGGAAAATAAACTCCAACTTTACAATAAAATATTGAATCGTATTCATGAGAAAATAAAACTGACATCTCGGATTCAACAAGGGAAAGAACAGTTTTGTTGGTATTTAATTCCAGAAATGATGATTGGTATTTCTAGATATGATGTGGGCGAATGTACTGATTATATTCTTAGGAAATTAAGAGAGAATGATTTTGTCGTGCGTTACACGCATCCGAATCTTGTTTTTATTAGCTGGGCTCATTGGATTCCTGGATATGTAAGACAAGAATACAAAAAACAAACAGGTACAGTAATAGACGGATACGGGAATTTAGTAAATTCGAACCCACAAATAGAAAATAACTCTTCCACAGAACCAGAAAATCCAGATGATATCTTATTTACTAAACACAAGTCGGGTGCGAATAATGGTAATAATAGTAATAATAACAGTGGTAATAGTGCTACAAAAGAATATAATTCGACCAAAAACTACAAACCTGTTGGTATCTATAATAGCGATATCATGCAAAAAATTCAAGACAAGTTTAAATAATAAGCCGAATCATTTCATCCAATAAACAATAATATTAACCAAACATCCTCGATATTTTGTTAATGTATATTTCAAACATGAATTTCACATAATTCCTCGATAAATAAAACACACATTTTAACACCTATTTTTATCGCCATAATACAGTGACGGCATTTCCGATTTTTGGATTTCGAAAAAAACGGGGATAAAATAGTGTACTCCCCCTAGACATGTAGGGAGTTAATTAGTCATATACACAAACCATGGTGCTTAGACCATGTAGGCACTCCCCTACATATGAAGGCAATTATTTTGTCCTAAAAAAGTGCACTGTAATCGATACATGTAGGTAATTTCACTTTTCACTTTTTTTCTATACTTCATTTGACTTTTCAAAAAAACACACAAGAATTTATGTTGTTTTTTTTAATATTGAAAATAGAATTGAAAAAGTTGTGAAAAAGTGATTTAGACCATAATGCTCTGAATCCCATTTTTTTTATTTTCAATTTGTTACTGTAATTTTTCAACATTTTCGAGTACAAATTTAGGAGATTTTATATATAGGATTATATATAGGAATGTTTCCTACATATAAATCTCCAAAAATCTCCTATAAATTTTTTTGCGAAACATGTGACTATAAATGTAATAAAAATAGCGAATATAATAAGCATATTTCCACAGCTAAACACAAAATCCTACAAAATCCTACATCAGAATCAGATCCCAAGGTATATTCGTGCAATTGTGGAAAGGAGTATAAACATTCATCTACATTATATCATCACAAAAAGAAATGCCATACAATTCATACACATGATAATCATGATAATCATGATAATCACGATAATCACGATAATCACGATAATCATGAACATAACATAAATCCAGAGAAAGAACATGATGCACCGAACTCTTCAGTAAATACATCCAATACTATGAGTCACTCTGATTTTAAAGAGATATTAGTTTTGATGATGAAAGAAAACAAAGAATTTCAAAAATCGTTTCTAGATATAATTCCACATTTACAAAATGGCACGACAAATAGCCATAATACCATTACGAACCACAATACAACGAATAACCAATTTAATATCAATATGTTTTTAAACGAACATTGTAAAAATGCGATGAATCTAACTGATTTTATCAATTCGTTACCTATTACCAACGAAACATATGATAACACAATTGAGAATGGGCTTACCAAGACACTTACTAATTTGGTGGTTACTGGATTGAATAATATGGATATTGTTGATAGACCGATTCATTGTACAGATCCATCTAGAAAGACCATGTATGTAAAAGAAAATAACAACTGGGAAAAGGATAATGAATTGATGTTTTTACTAAAAGGTATTAAGGAATTGTCTCTTAAACAGAGAACGATGATAAATAAATGGCAGGATGCAAATCATGGCTGGAATACAGACGAAGATTTACAGTCAAAAATGACGAAATTAATATTTCATTCAATGACAAATGTTGAAGATGACCAGAAAGAAACGAATAAAATTGTTAAAGCAATCGGAAAACATACTTATTTAAGCAATGAAATAAAATCAGAATATGTATGATATTTACACCTTCAATTGTGTAGAACAGTAATGTATGTATTTGAATGTACCATATCTATCAATAATACATTGTATATAAAAACATTGTATTATTGGTTGTTATAATTTGCGTTTGATAGTGTAGTATCATAATTATCCATATCTACTAAAAATTAAACCAGGAAGATTGTTGTTGTTGGCCTTGTTGTTGTTGTTGGCCTTGTTGTTGGTCCAATGGTTTACTCGGATCAAGTGAAATAGTCTCTTCAATTGTCTTTTCTAAATTTTTGATTTGTGCCATACTAGTTTCTTTTATTTGATTTCCTACAATCGATTCAAATATCTGTAATCCGTTTAAGAAATCAGTTTCACAAGTGGTGTATAATGTAAGAATATTAGTCCTAGTATCCTTCACTAGTTTATTTAATAATTTATTATCTAATTTTGGATTAATAACAATGAGTTTATTATTATTATCTTGTGGGTCAACAATAAATACAAATAACTGATCTATTATTTTTAGTAAAACATCCTGATTTTTCTTTGTGTTTGCCATCATTGTTTCAAGATTTTTTGCATAATTAAAATATAATTCTTCATTTAATGTGCCCGAATATGTTTTTGAAAATCTACCGTCTTTACAAGAAGTAGTATTTTGAAACTCGCGAAGAGGAATTTGAGTAAAATTAGTAATGTTAGATGGCATCTCTTCTTTTCTAGTAAATATGGTATAAAATGCTTGTAAATCTTTTTTATATTGTTCTTTCATTTCAGGCGACATGGAAGTAAATTTACCAGTGTTATAATCATACACATCATAATATAACATTTCCATTTCTGGTATTCCTGGTTCGTTTAACATAGTTTTTGATGTTCCATCTTTATTAACATTCATATTGCAAAATTTTGTAGATACATCAACTGGTTTACTCTTATTGTTCATATCCAAGGCGTTTATTATAGTATTGTCTTTCATAAGAGCATTTAACCGATTACTACATAAATTGGATTTCGACAAAATTGGTTTTGCATCATCCGGAATGTCTTTTCTATGCTCGTAGTCAACCGATACAGTAGAACCAAATTGGTCTTTCCATGTATATCTAGGATTAATCGTGTGTGCAATGGCATTGAAAATGTGAAAAATCTGGATATAATATTTGGCAATTCCAATACACATTCTTTTTCTTTTTAAATCACTTTTTACATCCATTTTACCAATCTTGTTTTTATTAAAATAAGCAACCGTTGATTTTGTCATAGTATTGGTTTCTACATTCCCTTCTAGGCGTTGTTTTAAAAATTCGATTTCAGTTGTCGTCAAATACTGACTAATAACATCGGATGTTAATATGACTAAATTTTTACAATATTCTTGATTTGTTAAATTTTTTAAATCCTGAAAATTACTCGATAAAATATAATTTGCTGCAATATAATCTATAGTAGATGATAGTGTCTTTTTTATTGGCATTTCCGACGATGATGATTGTCCAGCACCCATGTATATGTTAAATAAATATTAAATTACGATTCATTATTCATCCATGTATATTAAGAATGTCCAATTATAGCACAATCTAATCTTTTACCAGCATGACCAGTAATCAATGAATCATCGTGATTTCCCTTTCCTAAATCATCTTCATCTGCATGTATAATAATAGACCTGCCAAAGATAGAATATTTTCCATAGAGAGTGAGCTTGTCGGTAGATATATGAGTCTTAATTTCTCCTGTGTCATTTGCTATTATATTTCCTAAATCGCCAGCATGACTGTTGTTATCTTGTAACCCTCCATGTTTTTTATTATATGGATTCCAATGTCCAGCACATTCAGAACAGTCATTTTTTAATAAGTTTCCTTTTTCATGAATATGAAAACCATGTTTTCCTGGTGTTACATTTTTAATGTGAACATTTATTTTAACAGGCATTTGAGAATTATCTTGATAAAAGGAAACATAACTACCTTTTAATTTTCCTTGAAATACTGCTATACCTTGCATATTAAATATATATATATAGAAAATATAACAAATTTACACCCTTGAAGATTAAGTTAAAAATGACATAATTGTACACAGTTAAATATTAAAAATAAAAATTGAATAAAATTAATTCCAAAATAAACATTGATAATACAATATGACTGAACGATTAACTAAGAAGAAGAAATCTTCTAAATCGAAACAAGAATTATGGACCCAAATAGAGAACAATTTTATTGATAAAAAACCAATCGAATGTGTATATCGCAGTGGTGGACAGCGTGAAAATTGTGAAACATGTAAATATTCATTAAGGGTGACTGAAGATGGGTTTTTAGCTTGTTCAAACCCAAAATGTAGCATTATTTATAAGGATTCACTAGACCATTCTGCCGAATGGAGGTATTATGGCGCAGAAGACAGTCATGGTTCTGACCCGACTAGATGTGGTATGCCTGTAAACCCACTTCTCAAAGAATCCTCTTATGGATGTAAAGTGATCTGCCAAGGTTCTACTTCTTATGAAATGAGAAAAATAAGAAGATATACAGAGTGGCAATCTATGCCATACAAAGAAAAATCTCAATACGATGAATTTCAGCGTATTACTATTATTGCTCACAATGCGGGGATACCAAAAATCATTATTGATGAAGCATTGCGATATCATAAAAAGATATCTGAGCACAAGACTTTTAGAGGATTAAATCGCGACGGTATTATTGCAGCCTCCATTTATATTTCATGTAGAACAAATGATTGTCCTAGAACTGCGAAAGAAATCGCAACTATATTTACACTGGACAATACAAGTGCAACAAAGGGTTGTAAAAACGCTACCACGATTCTAAACGAGATTGAGTCGGAAATGAACAATAATGAAAAAACAACTCTATGTAAAACAAAACCCGAAGACTTTATTGAAAGATATTGTAGTAAATTAAATATCAATAAGGAGCTTACAAAATGCTCAATATTTGTAGCCATGCGAATTCAAAAAAATAATATCATTCCTGAAAACACTCCTCATTCCATCGCTGCTGGTATTGTGTATTTTATAGCCCAGATATGTCGTTTAAATATATCAAAGCGAGATGTGAATAAAGTAAGTGAAATCAGTGAAGTAACCATCAATAAATGTTTTAAAAAGTTAGAACCAATTCATGACAAATTAATTCCCAAAGCAGTATTGGATAAATATACATAATTAAAATATTTGGGTTTAGTAGAGGATGTCACCTAAAATAATATTCATAGTCCCTTATCGAAATAGAGTAGAACATAAACATTTTTTTACTATTTATATGAAACATATTTTAGAAGATTATAAACCAGAAGATTATGAAATCTATTTTTCGCACCAATGTGATAATCGTTCCTTTAACCGAGGTGCTGTTAAAAACATCGGATTTCTTGCTATGAAAGAAAAATATCCAAATGAGTATAAAAATATCACCTTTGTCTTTCATGATGTGGATACATTGCCTTATAGAAAAAATTTGTTACCGTATGAGACAAATGAGGGTACCATCAAACATTTTTATGGTTTTAAATTCGCTTTAGGTGGTATTTTTTCCATAAAAGGTGGCGATTTTGAGAGAATAAATGGTTTCCCAAATTTGTGGGGATGGTCACAAGAAGATAATTTAATTCAGACACGAGCATTAAAACATGGATTAAAGATAGATCGAAGTATATTTTTTCCGATTCGATCTCCATCCATTCTACAATTTAATGATGGTTTTGAAAGAAAAATAAATAGAAACGAAATGAAAGCTGCTATAAATCCTAACTATCCATATGGATTAAATTTGATAAGAAATTTGAAGACAACTATTGTGGACGAATACATTAACATAACACAATTCTCGTGCGAGCGTGAAGAGATGATAGCATCTACTGAAGTACATGATATTCGAAATGGAAATAAAATTCGTCTCGGTAACCACCGAGGTCCGGGTAATAATTCGGTATTTAATATGAACAATATAATGAGTAGAAGTAACAAGAAATAATGATATTACACCGACTGGAAATAATGATATTATACCGACCGGAAATAATGATATATATATCATTCATAAACAACATTCACTAATAAATAATAATAAAGACTTTCATATTATTATTTATATTACCAATCAATAATATGAAAATCGGAATACTGATACCGTCAACTTCAAAAAACAGAGACTGGAAAAAAATGGAAGAATCTTATTTGTACAAACATACCTTGAAAAGCTTTTTACTTACTTACGATAAAGAACATACTTATGTGTTTTATATTGGAATCGACCGAAATGATATGGTCTATGACAATGAAGATAACAAAAATAAACTGAACCGGTTTTGTTCCATCATGAAAAACACTAGTATTGAATTTCATTACATGGACAATGTAGCAAAAGGACATTTGACTGTTATGTGGAACCAATTATTTAAAACGGCGTATTCCGACGGATGTGAATATTTTTTTCAATGTGGAGATGACATTGAATTCAAAACGAATGGGTGGATAAACGAATGTATTCGTACACTTCAACATTCAAATGGAATCGGTCTGGTTGGTCCGATTAACAATAATGCACGCATACTCACTCAAAGTTTTGTATCTCGAAAACACATGGATTTATTTGGGTATTATTTCCCTCCCGAAATAGTCAATTGGTTTTGCGATGATTGGATAAATGAGATTTATCGAGGAATACAACATTTTTATCCATTGAATCAACATGTGTGTTTGAATGTAGGTGGAGAACCCAGATATGCTATTAATAATCAACAATATCAAAGTCAACTAGAATTCAATAACAAAGTTAGTCTAATGCGCACCCATTGTGCAAACATTGTTAAACGCGACTTGGAGAGAATTACAAGCAGAATATAACAATTACTAAAAATATTGGGTCTATAATATGATATAAAGTGAATTTTATGTCATATTGTATTATAGTTCATGTCAAAACCAAGTAGTTTTTCTTCTATATGTACTTCTAATTGTGCATTTGAGCTAGTGGGTTTGTTATTATCATTATCTGTATACCATCCTAATGAAAAAATGTTTATATTGTGTGATACAAAAACAAAAACAATTGTTGACAATATGACACCTCAACCACGATTACAAATCACCTGGTTTGTTGAATTGGATAAATACGATGGAATGAATCGTGACATTATGACCAGAAAAGGAATTTGGGGTGAATTTCAAATGGCCAAGGCAATCGTTATTAAATATGCGTTACAAGATTCGACAGATACGCTGTTTTTGGATAGTGATATAGTAATTACAGATACAATTGGTGATATAGATTTTTCAAAAGATATTGGTGTTTCACCTCATTACATTAAAAAAGAATATATGGATCAATATGGATTCTATAATGGTGGAATGTTGTGGACTAAAAATAAAAATATTCCAAATGATTGGATAGAGTTTACAAAAAAATCCCGTTATTTTGACCAAGCATCGATTGAAGATTTGGCAAAAAAATATACAAAATTTGAATTTGGTGAAAATTATAATTTACAATGTTGGCGACTACTATTGTCTGAAGAAACCCCAGCACAAATAGCAAAAAATGTTACTTGTGTACCTAATGATAAATTATATTATAAAAACAAACCTCTGAAGTTTATTCATACTCATTTTTTAGACGCGCGTGTTAAAGATTTTAACAATGTTATTATCCATAATTTAAAAACAGCCAAGTTGTATAAATTATTAGCGATTGTATACAGGATAATTCATAATAAATGGGTTTTGAAAATACCCAAACAACCAATTCAAGGATTGGGTAATCATAATAACGACAGCTATAGAGAATTGCCTCTATTAATGAAACTACAAAATAAAGATGTTGATATAAAATACGACGATAAAACAATTCATTGTTGGTTAGAGCCGAATATTTTGACATATGATCGTCCTACATTGGAATGGTGCAATCAAGAAATTGCGACTAGTTCACTGGTGTTATTAGGAAATGGTGATGTTAATCTAGAAGGGCGACAATTAAAAAACAGGATACCAAACATGAATATTAGTCCGTGGATTTTCTGGCCTAGGAAGCCAATGCTTTTGGAGAAAGTTCTTAAACTCAATGGGGTTTTGTCATATGGCGATCGAACAGTTGAAAGCATTTTTATAGGCAATTTTGAGAATAGTGTTCAAGAGAAATTTCGTAAGACAAATGCTTCGTGGGAGACTGTTTTAACCGAATATCATTGTACGAAAGGACAACAGCATAAATTTAGTCATGAAGAGTATTTAATGAAATTGCGTGCATCGAAATATGGACTATGCTTACGAGGATATGGTTCCAAGTGTCATCGTGAAGTGGAATTAATGGCTTTTGGAACGGTTCCTATCGTAACACCAGAAGTCACTGTTTTTTCTTATATGGAACCACTAATTGAAAATACGCATTACATATTAGTTAAAACTCCTGAAGAATTGAAACAGAAGATAGCAAATATCGATGAAAAACAATGGACCCATATGTCATCCGCATGTTATGAGTGGTATCAAAGAAACGTACATAGCAAGAATTGTTGGAAGAATATGATAGAGCACATATTGTACACTACATAAGTATTGGTGGGAATATAATATAAAAATGACATTGTTATTTATATTATAATGGAAAAATTAGGAACAAATTATGGAGGGTGGTATGTACCAATCAATATGAATTTAAATGAAAATAGTGTTGTTTATTCAGGTGGTGTTGGTGAAGACATGTCATTTGATTTATTAATTCAATGTAAATATAATTGCAACGTTTTACTAATTGATCCAACAAATAAAGCCATAACACATTTTGATGAAGTAAAACAATATTATAATAGTAACCAAGTATTTACTGGTGATATTCAACCGGATTATTACTATTGTATTGAATCGTTACATCCAGACCTAAGTAAATTTAAGTATGTAAATATTGGGTTATGGAACAAAAAAGAGGAGTTAAAATTTTATAAACAGTCCAACGACAAATATGTATCACAATCTTTGGTAGAAAATATGTTCGGACAAAAATATGATATAGTACCGGTAGATAGTATAAAAAATATAATGGAGCAACACGGTCATACCCATATAGATTTATTGAAATTGGATATAGAAGGTGCCGAAATAGAGACAGTAAATCAAATGTTAGATGACAAAATATATCCAAACTATGTATTGATTGAATTTGATTTATTATTGAAAAATAAAGATCCAAGAAACACCACAAAACAACTAATTGAACGAATGATTACAAAAGAAAATTATAAAATGTTAAAAAACGATCAGTTAAATATAACATTTGTTAGAACTTAAATTGAATTTATACAAGTATTATATAATGAGTCTTTCTTTACAAACAGATCCGACTGGTCTCCCATTACTTAATAAATATTTAAGTCAGATAGATGTTTACTTTGAATATGGTTGTGGTACAAGTACATATTTAGCAAGTAATGTAGATAATATAAAAAAGATATATTCGGTTGAAAGTGATATAGAATGGGCAAATTGTATTAAACAAAAAATTAAAAGGGATAACATTGTATACATTTTCAATGATATGGATACAAAACCTAAAACCTGGGGACATCCAGGTAAAACTGCGACTGATGTACAGAAAATTAATTATAGTAGTCATATGAAAAACTTAAGCAAAGAAGAACAAGAATCCATCGATTTAGTATTTATAGATGGACGTTTCCGAGTTGCTTGTTGTTTAAAATGTTTTGATATTATGAAAGATGAATGTTCGATCGTATTTGATGATTTTTTAAATAGACCCCAATATCATATTGTTTTAAATTACTTTGATATGGTAGAAAAGTGTTCAAATACTAGAACAGTTTTACTTAGGAAGAAACAAAATGTGTGTGTCCCTCATGAACTTATAAAAAAATACGAATTAATTGTCGATTAATGTTATGTCGATTCGATAAATTATCTTTTACAATAAACATAAATAAACATAAATAAAGATAAATAAACATAAATGTATAAGAATGTGTATATATTCAATTACAAGCTATTATGGTAGATTGGGTAATAATATACTACAAATAGTCTCCGCTTTTATACAAGGTTATGATCAGGCAAATAAATATACATTAAGTAATCATCCTATATTCCACTTTAAAAATATAATAAATGAAGGATCTACTATATGTAACTGTAATACTATAAAAGTATATAATACTCAGCAATTAAAACAATATGATTTAAGTCAGTTAAAAACATGCTATAAAAAACATATCAGTATTAAAGGAGACGGTATCAGTAGTAATATATATGATATTGGTATTCACATTCGTTCTGGAGATATATTCCAGATAATTGGAAGCAGTCACAATAAATATTTACAACCTCCTTTGTATTTTTATGAAAAAATAATTAGTGAAAATATTTCCAAAAAAATAGTTATTGTGTATGAAAGTAATCATAATCCAGTTGTAAATAAACTTGTAGAAAAATATAAACATCTCGACAATATTACATTTCAATCATCTAGCATTATTAATGACATTTATACATTATCAAATTGTAGGCAATTAGTTGTTTCGAATGGAACATTTTGGTTAGTTCCTTATTTTGAATCAAATATAATTGAAAATATCATTATTGCTGATTATATGAAAGATAATCACTGGTTCATGTTTGATACGAATACTAAATATCATGAAATCGCATTGCCTAATTATATGAAGGGACAATTGTGGAAAAATACATTAGAACAACGAGAAATTATGGTGAAATACAATAATTATTATTAGAGAAGAAAAATATATAGAATAATTATAATACATACTATTATAATTATGCAAATCGTAATGGTAATGTTAAATAATTTACAACCATATATAGTTGATAATATACAAAATTTAAAAATTCATAATAATGAAGATGTTGTTATTATAACTGATAAAAAGTTTAATAATTATTTTGATAAATATCAAGTAAATATAATAAATGTAGAAGATTTAATACCAGACTATAATAAACTTATTTGTAATTTAAATAACACATTTAGAGGTGGCTTTTGGAAATTAACATCTTATAGGTTTAATGTTATATACGAATATATGAACAAATACAATATACAAAATATTATTCATATTGAGAATGATGTATTAATTTATAAAAATGTAAATAGTATTCGGTTTCATAATATGAATAAGTTATTATTAACAATGGACTCTAAAAATAGATGTATTCCAGGCATAATGTTTATACCGAATCCTACAATATTAAAAAAATGTCTAGACCTGTTTAACCCATCATTAAATGACATGCAAAACTTTTCAAATTGTTATTATAGATTAAGTGAACATGTTGATTCTCTACCAATATTTTTAGAAGATAGCACAAATGATGTTTCAAATATGATAACAAAAAATTTTAAATATTACAATTGTATATTTGATGCAGCTGCAATCGGTCAATATTTAGGTGGGGTTGATCCAAGAAATAAATCAGGTGATACAACCGGGTTTGTAAACGAAACCTGTGTAATAGACTATTCAAAATACAAATTTATTTGGAAAAATGAAAATGATAAAAAAATTCCTTATATGATTGTCAATAATAATGAATATTCTATTGTGAATTTACATATACATTGTAAAAACTTAAAGAAATTTATATAATTAATATATAATAACATGACTGACAATGACAATTTAGATTATTTGAATAAATATATGATACCAAAATTTTTTGATATTAAATCCAATAAAACTTCTCATGAGACATTATACAATTCAAGCGATGGTACAAATTTAATATCCGGATATATTTCACTAGACAATAGTGATAAACATTTTTATACTCATATTTGTTATCATACTATGAAACTATCATTAGAATTATTAATTAAAAACAATACAAATAAACCATCAACTATTGTTGAAACTGGTTGTAGTACCAACCAAGGAACAAAAAGCACAACCTTATGGGATATGTTTGTAAATAAATACGGTGGTAATGTATATTCAGTTGACTTAAATAAGCATGCCGTATTACAGGCCAATCAAATGACTAGTGATAAAACATTGGTAACTTGTAAGGATAGTGTTGAATATTTACAAACTTTCACACAACCAATAGATTTTTTATATTTAGATAGTTATGATGTGGATTTTAGTAATCCATTACCATCAGCACAACATCACTTGAATGAATTCAACGCAGTCAAGCATTTATTACATAAAGGAAGTATAGTTTTGATTGATGATACACCAATATCAGCAGATTGGTATGATAATGCTTGTAATATTCCTGAAAACGACGCTAGAAGATTAAATTTTAATACTGATATGAGTGGAAAAGGTAGTTTAGTAAATATCGAGTTAGAGAAAATGAATGCTATAAAAATATTACACCAATATCAAAGTTTATGGGAAATTTGTTAAGTGACGATTTACATATTGGTAATGATGTACTATTTTTTGTGTAAATATAATCTTTCAACATTGTATAATGAAATTTAATAATCATACAAAATTATTTACTCAAATATATGAAAATAATGAATGGGGTGATAATAAAAACTCTGTTTATAAAGGATCTTCTGGTAATGGTTCTAGTATATTGTTTAATAAAGAATATATTCATTTTATGAAAGAGTTTATAGATACAAATAATGTTAAGAAGGTTATTGATTTAGGGTGTGGTGATTGGCAATCATCGCATTTAATTTACGAAAATAGAGATATTAAATATTATGGGTATGATGCTTATGAAAAAATCATAGTCAATAATAGTAAAACATATCCACAATTTACATTTACACATTTAGATATTTTAAACGAAATAGACTCCATTGAAGATAGTTGTGATTTATGTATTTTGAAAGATGTATTACAACATTGGACTTGTAACGAAATTAAATATATAATGGATAAATTAGTTTTAAAATCTATTAAATATATAATTATAATTAATTGTTGTAATCAAAAATATGATAATCAGGATGAACCGATTCGGTCTAGACCATTGAGTATTAAATATGAACCACTTAAGTCATACAAGTTTAAACATTTATTTAATTATAACAGTAAAGAAGTGTCGTTATTATCATTGTAATACCTCCTTACAATATGTATCAAAATTCAACATATTATAATTATCCCAACACGTATTATTGTAATACGAACCTAACATATTCTCATCTATATGATTCCAATCATCTAGTAATACAATAGGAAAATTCTTACTGTAATATTCGGTTATATGATTTTTTAAACAAATTGGAATAACTTTTAAATAAAGACATTCCCAAAATCGATGTGTGTCTAATCCATTTCCTTCAGGACAAATCGCAAATTTATACGAAGACAACATTTTTAAATAATTTAAATAATTAGTATTCGGTAAATTAGGTATGTTTTTAGATCTAATAACATCATAACATTTTTTTCGTTTAATTGTATTAGTATTTATATTAAAATTAAAATAGATAGAATTTGGTTTATTTACCAAACTATTATTTTCTAATATTTGTTTCCAAATGTTTAAGTCACCGTGTTTCCACATACTATTAGCTATGCCAATTGGTAAAGGAATAATTCTTTCTCTTGGTTCGATTGTAATATTTTGAGTAAATATTTTATTTAGATTTGGAATATTTAATAATTCAACACGATTAGATAAAAAATGGCCGTCGGAATTATGAAAGATAATATTGAAATTTGTTGTTATGTTATTTAATATATCCATTAAATTTTTATAATTATTATCACATTTGTTCTGCGAAAACTTAGCAGACTTTCCATCAATAATATGCGTATAACAGAAAATATTTTTTATCTTTCCTGTACTTATCATATTTAAATCATAATTTTCTATATTAATGTGTTTGTTGTTTTGGATTTTGATTCTAGGATTAAAATTAAAATCTCCTAATGAACCTATGTAATAATCACATAATTGTTGTATTTTTTCACCAGTTATAATATTCATTACACTTATTGATAATAATTAAATTTATTATCAATAAACGAGTACGTAAAAGTTAATAATTATCCAGTTGATTATGGTTTTCTTAAATACCAATGAATAGCTACATAATCAGAATCTTTATCGCACTCTCTTATATGCGAACAGTTTTTCCAATTTAACTGTCTAATTACAATATCATTTGAATGGTATATATTCATGTAATTAAAATATATTTCATATTCTGATGCCCCGCTTTTATTATAATTAGACGGTTCTACACTATCTATAAATATCTCCCAAAAATGCTTTTTACTGTTATGGTAACTTTTTACCAATTCCATTAACTCATTTATCATATCATTATTAAATATCATATGATGCGCAATACCGGAACCACGATGACTTTTTTTTAATGTATTATGTAGTTTATTCATATGGTTAAAATATGGACCATGATATTCTCTTCCAATTGTATATATACCTTTATTGTCTTCACTAATGAATTGAGTTGGTTTTAAAAAGTGGGTATCACAATCTATAACTAAATAATGTTTTAATATTCCAGGGATTGTATATCCAGAGTATAATTTTAATAATTGTTGTAAATACCATCCATGTCTTTTGTTTGAACCGTATCTATTATTGAATTCTTGTATAGTAAATGGAAATATGGTTTCATCAATAGTAATAGTACCATCTATTTTTATACATGGGTTTGCACATACTAAATATATGTTTCTATAACCGATTATATTTTTTTTTGTATATGGAAGCATATCTTCTATTATATCATTATCATTTGGTCCTACACAGATTACTATATCAAATTGCATACTATATACCTATTTATAGTAAAATGGTCACAATTTACCGCATCATATCATCAATCAGTCCGTCTAAATCATATTCTCGTGTCCAACCTAATTCCGTTTCCGCTTTGGTAGCGTCACCCAGCAAGAATTCAACTTCACATGGTCTAAAATATTTCTCGTCAATTTTGACTACTATTTTACCCGTTGATTTCTCTCTACCTACTTCATTTATACCTTTACCAGACCAGTTACACCCTGGATAAATGCCATTTCGGACATCATTATTTATAATACTTCATACACATTATTATTTAAATATTTAATATACTATAAGTTATATGAACAATACGGGTAGTAAAAAAAATAAATATAATAATATATGTAATACTTATATTAAATCGTTGGATGACTGTGAGAGAAAAGATAAAATATTAACTTCCAATAAGGAGACTGAATTTCATTGTCGATTAATAAGACAATTATATGATGGGTGTCTAGAATTTAATAAAATAAAAAAATAAGCAAATAGTCAAAATTATATGACAACATAAATTACATATTGTCATATAATTATATAGTAGAATACTCAATTTGAAATGGTTTACCAGTACTAATTTAAAACGCCGCGTCCATATCAAATACATCATCGTCTTTTGTTTTATCTGCCAGAGAATATTCGGCTACGCGTTTCTCGAAAAAATTCGTTTTCCCCTCAATACTGATCATTTCCATAAAATCAAATGGATTTTTCGCGTTATAAATCTTGTCATTCCCTAATTGAACCGATAAACGATCGGCGACAAACTCAATATATTGACACATTAAATCGCTATTCATACCAATTAGACGACATGGCAATGCATCACATATGAATTCTTTTTCTATTTCAACCGCTTCTTTTAATATTTCATTAATACGCGATTTACTGACCTTTTTACTTAATTTATTGTAGAGCAATATAGCGAATTCAGTATGAAGCGCTTCGTCTCGACTTATCAGTTCATTCGAAAAGGTGAGTCCAGGCATAATACCCCTTTTTTTAAGCCAAAATATAGAACAAAATGCCCCAGAAAAGAAAATACCTTCAATACAAGCAAACGCAATAAGTCGTGTAGCAAACGAACTTCGTTTGTCGTTTATCCATTTAATTGCCCAATCCGCCTTTTTCTTTATACATGGAAAATTGTCAATTGCTTTGAATAATGTTTGTTTTTCTTCGCGATCCTTTATGTAGGTATCAATAAGCAAACTATACGTTTCAGAGTGAATATTTTCCATGGCAATTTGGAAACCATAAAATGCACGGGCTTCCGACAATTGTACCTCGCCCATAAATCGTGCGGCCAAATTCTCCAATACAATACCATCGGATGCTGCAAAAAATGCTAATATCATTGAAATAAAATATTTTTCCTTCTCATCTAACTTGTCCCATTGTACCACGTCCTTTGATAAATCAATCTCTTCTGCTCTCCAAAAACAATCGATTTGTTTTTTGTACATTTGCCATATCTCTTGGTCTTGAATTGGAAACATTACATAACGATTTGTATCTTCTTGAAGAATTGCATCCTGAACGAGATTCTTGGACATCCTAAATAGTATATACCTAGATTTTTATATCGTTTATATATTTCTTTTTTATTACATATGTCACTACATTATGTAGGCGAATAGTAACCAGTAATTGTTATACATTTTTGTTATGTAGTGGTAAATTTTAAATCGCTAATTATTATATATATAGTATACAATGAATTTGGCAAAAAGAGACCACATAATATTTCAATTGAAAGCAGAATTAGAAAACAGAAAAAAAATGTTGGGTAACAAAAGAAAGGAATTAAAACAAACGGTGAGAGAAAATGGATTATTAAATCAAGTTTTAGCAGATTACAATAAACATAATGAACATATTGTGAAGAAGAAGAATGAACAAATCGACTTCTTGAATATGTTACATGAATACATTGGTAAAGTATCAAATCAAATTCATCTAGCAGATAGTATAGTAAAGGATTCGAAAAAAGAACAAAAAGATATATTAAGAGAGATTAACAAATTGAAACATGAACTTGAAGAAGTTAATGATTAGCTGTTATTATTATTATTATTATGTAATGCGTTGTCTATCATATTCGCAAAATAAAAATAAAAATATATGTAAATTATATAAATATGGTTAATCGTTCATTAAAAAGACATAGATCTAGTAAAAGAAAGACTCTTAAAAAGAGAACTGGCAAAAGAATGGTTGGTAAAAAGAGAACTGGCAAAAGAATGGTTGGTAAAAAGAGAACTGGTAAAAGAATGACTGGTAAAAGAATGACTGGTAAAAGAATGACTGGTAAAAGAATGGGTGGTAAAAAGAGTTTACGTGGTGGCTATACATACGGTGCATCTAGAAAAAAGGGCAAGGGACGTAGAAGAAGAACAAAGAAATCAAGAAGAAAGGGTTCTTACAAGAAAAAGTCAAAGTCTCGTCGCAAGTAAACGACAACTAGAAATGATTTTTTATTTTTCTAATTTATAAATAATTAGGTTTTCATAATTATTTATTATTTAACGAATATCGATTTATTGTATTCCTAGTTGAAATTTAGTGGTACAATGATTTGGAAAACGACCGGTTACTTCTCGATGTTTTAAATTGACCAAATTTTTCACCTCTTTATTTCGTGTTTTTAAAAAGGCTCGCCATCTTCGTTGGATCAAGTGTATCCAATGTGTTTTCACAATGGCTGTTGAGTATTGATCCCATTCATTTTCTCCAATTGAAGTAGTTGTTGGTTGGATGATTTCGATTTTATAATGTTTAGGATTTTTGATAATTTCTTCATAATTTCTGATGAATGGATGAAGCGATGTAATATTCATTTCATATTTTAGTTTGTCAAGATAAATATTATATTCCTTTTTGATATGTTTCAATTGTTTGGTTACCTTTTTTATTTGATTATAAAATGTGTCAATTGGAACTCGTTCAATGACAATATAATTACCATATAATTTTGATGCGTGTATTGGTTGAAGAACGCCATGCTTCAATGGCATGTACAATTCTAATAAGGCTAATTCGAAGCTCATTGTATAGTTTAATAGATGACTTAGATTATTCTATGTAGATGATATCAATTTTTTCTGTTATTACTATATAATGTCAATGAAACTCAAAATGCCTACTTTACCAAAAATGGGAAAGGTTTTAAACGATAAGAATGTATTGTATATCGTATTTATTTTGGCAATCTTAAATATTCTTGGATATTTACTTGTCAGAAATACTGAAGCAATCGCATTCTTTTTGATTGTTGGTTTCTTAACCACCTACTTTAGTAAAAATATGATTGTAGTCCTACTTGTTTCCATGGTTTCAACTTCTATTTTTTCCTCTACAAGAATGTCTTTTGGCAAACTAGGTATGTCAAAGGAAGGTATGGAGAATAAAGAAGGAAATAAGGATAAGGATGCCGAGAAGAGGGATGATAAAGATGCCGGCGATAAAGATGCTGACGATAAAGATGATGCTAGTAATGCTGATAAGGTTCCTAAAAAAGAAGGATTTGACGATAATAAAAAAACAAATCCAAAGATGAATGATAACGGTAAGACCAAAGACGAACCAGTTGGTGCTGATGCACAAAAAACAAAAGGAACAAATGGAAAAAATTTTGTAAGTCAAGGGGACACTTTAGCAGAGGCCTATAAAAATTTGGAAGGTATGATAGGTAAAGATGGTATCAAGGGTCTAACTAGTCAAACTGAAACATTATTGAACCAACAAACTGAATTAATGAAAAATATTAAAGGAATGGAGCCTTTTATCGCAACTGCTGAGAATCTAATGAGTAAATTAGATTTAAGTAGTTTAGATGGTATTGGAAGCATGCTCTCTAATTTGGGTGGAAAGAAAGAATAAATTATTTATCTAACGCCATATCATTTGTAACAATATAAGTTGACAAATCTCAACGAATGTAATTATATATTATTATCAATTTATAATATATAATATGTCAAAATGTCCACCAGGTGTAATATGTTTTGAAAATTTTACACTTACTTTTATTATAATATCTCTCATCATCGTTATTTATTATGTTTATGCTAATAATCGTGTAGATTCCGAAACAACACGAGAAATGGTACCTAGACATAGACATGGTAATGACAATAACATCACAAATGATTCGTTGTTTTCCATGTCGGGTCTTTTTCCACGCCCATCATACTCCTTTTCCAATGTCCAAAACGATGTACTAATGAACCCTTACACACCACCTCTTAAAGATGAACGCGTAATTATGTCAAATGATATACGTGGTGGGATACCCATTAATATTAACACGAGAGCAGTCGACACAAATTATCGTCAAGTCGGTCTTTTAAAAAGAATGTCGGGTCCTGAAATGCTATTACCTCTAATGGGTCGACCACGATATGTAGGTCGTGATAAATGGCAATATTACACAATGAGTGATCAAAATAATCAAATAAAACTACCAGTTTCTTTCAAATCTCGTAGTTGTACAAATGAATATGGATGTGATGAGATATCCAATGGTGATAGTGTTTATGTAGATGGTCTAAATACAACATTCCAAGTAACCATGTATGATAATGCAACTATGCAGTATCTTCCATTTGTATAAGCAACATAATATCAAAAAAAACAAATATCTCTTTTTAACACGTCATGATTATTTAATTTCAGACAACTATATCCTGTTTCTTATCTTGAACGAGGGATACGCGGCGTGTTCGACACATAATACTACAAAATACCATATCTTGAAATAAATACTGAGGACTTTGAATTGTTTTACCACAATGTCCACATTGATATATTGGATATTTTTCGAAAGGAACATGTGTTTTTGATCGAGATGTTATTGGCAATATTTTTGATTTTGTTACAGTTTCAATACGATAAATATAATTATTTATTGAACTTGAAGTTGTATTATTACTATTTGTTTTAAGCAATGTAGTTTCTTCAATATCATCATCTGAGATATCTTCACTATTTTTATGTTTTATAGTTGGTCTATTTGGAGATGATGATATGAGACTTATAATGTAATCATAAATATTCATTAGATATCGCATTATCATTTTATTCGTTTAATATAGTTGTAGATTATATTACACGAATTTTTATTCAATTTTTATTTTTTTAATGCTTATAGGCCAGTAATCGATTTGTTTCCGAATCCGTCTGGACTAGGCATTTGTCCGTCTAAGTTACTCTTCTTATCAGGTTTATTAAAATTTGTCATCTCAATATCATTATTATTATTATTATTATTATTATTATTATTATTATTATTATTATTATTATTATTATTATTATTATTATTATTATTATTATTATTATTATTATTATTATTATTATTATTATTATTATTATTATTATTGATGGCAGATGTAATTGATTTACCCAAATATTGCTCATTACCTAAGCTATTCTTGATTTCGCTATTACCATTACTACTATCACTTGAACTATTATTATTTGAAGAAGACTTATCTCTATTAACCTCACTAAAATCAGACAATCCTTGTACTAATTCAGCTTCAGTATCGTTCGCATAATTTCTTATAATTACCCGACTATTTTTGGAAGGTACAAATATACTTAAATCTATTTGTTTTATATCATCTGTATATTTGTTATCATTTATTCTTACTATAATATCATCACATGATTTTCCAGTACATTCGTCTATCGAATTTGGACCGGATTGTTGGTTCATCTCTTGTTTTTGTGATAGAGGAGAAGATTGCATTGGTTTTAGAGATTGTGAACTCATGGTTCCATTAGAATCTAAATCAGAACCTAAATCAGAACCTAAATCAGAACCCGAATCTGAACCCGAATCTGAATCATTATTAAATAAATAATTAATTTTATTTGTAGGCTTACTCATTGGTGGTTTATTAGGAGGAATATTTGGTTTTGTTGTAGGAGCTTCAGGTAGATTTAGGGAGCGTGGTGGTTTGCTACCAGGAGCAGGCATTCCTAAATACGACGCAGTAGTATATGGGGGGGTGTCATCTTTTTTACGACTAACGGTCTCATTTGCTTTTTGTTGAGCATTTTCTAACTCTTCAATTTGATCTCCTAGTTTCATATTGTCTAATTCATTTTTTTTACGTTTAGCTTCCTCTTTTGCCTTTTTTTCAGTATCTAAACCGAGCGTGTCTAATGATGGACCTATAACAGATGGTTTTATTGGAGTAATTTGATTCACATCTTCATCCGCCTTTTTCATGTCTCGTTGTTCTAATTTTTCCTTGGCTTCCTTTTCCTTGGCTTCCATTTCCTTGGCTTCCTTTTCCTTGGCTTCCTTTTCCTTGGCTTCCTTTTCCTTGGCTTCCTTTTCCTTGGCTTCCATTTCCTTGGCTTCCTTTTCCTTGGCTTCCATTTCCTTGGCTTCCTTTTCCTTGGCTTCCTTTTCCTTGGCTTCCATTTCCTTGGCTTCCTTTTCCTTGGCTTCCATTTCCTTGGCTTCCATTTCCTTGGCTTCCATTTCCTTGGCTTCCTTTTCCTTTTTTCGTTCACGCTGAGCATCTTTCTCTTGTTTTTTTTTCGCCTGAGCAGTTCTGCGCTTCATTTGGTCTGGACTTAGACCACCAATATGAATAATATTTTTTTTACTACTATTATATTTTTTCATTGTTTTTCTTCTGATATTTACAAGTCGTTTGCCTTTTTTCTTTGAATTTTCATATCTACTTTTCTTTCTAAAAGCACCTTTTTTTCTTGAATGGTTCTTCCTAAGTTTTATTTTATTTACTCTATTTTTAGAAAGTTTCATAAGGATTAGTATATATACTAGTTTTAGAAAAAGTATTCGTGAACTTTTTATTTTGTTATGTTATATTAATATGTTGAGCAAACTAAAACAACTTAATTCAAATAATACCAGTAATGTAAATTCAATCAATTGTCCGAAAGCCACATCACCTGTTAATATTTCAATGGATAGCATCATGGGTCCATGTGTACTAAAATGCGACTATAATTACAACTACAATGTATATTCACCCAATGTAACTAATAAACAGAGTTACTTGTCCTTAAATTATTCCGGTAAATATAATCCAGTTACTTACAATGATGAAAAATACAATGTTCAAGAGATTCGTGTATACCAACCATCGTTACATCAATACAAAGGTACAAATGCAGATGGTGAAATACTTATCATACATAACGGACCGGGCAAGAATTTAATCGTATCGGTTCCATTTATGGTAGGTGGAAAAACAGACAAGGGGTCTTCTCAGTTAGCAAAGATGATAACAGAATCCGCATCGAGGATTCCATCGGTAGATGAATCTGTTACATTGTCTATGGGTGATTTCAATTTGTCTAATTTTATCCCACAGTCCAAAGGGTACTTTTCTTATACAGGAACATTGCCATATGAGCCATGTAATGGAAGCTACAATTATATCGTATATGCCGTTGATAACGCTTTGAATATCCCCAATGATGTATTAGAAAAATTAAAACAAATAACTGAGAATACAGAATGTAAAATAAACGAGAACAATGTATTTTATAATAAAAATGGAGCCAATTCAAAAAATAGCAGTGATGATATATTCATTGACTGTCAACCGGTCGATTCAGACGGCAATATATTAGTAGATATGAATATGGTGGAGGGGAAATCAAGTTCTTCTGATTCGGATAGTGGAATTGATTTCGAAAAGATAGCCCCCTATTTATACACGTTAATCGGGTTGGCTGTTGGGTATATCATAATTTACATAGCTCAATATCTATTCGATAATACATCGTCGACCACAACATCGTCGGTCACAACATCGACATCAAGTGGATCCAAGTAACTAAAATACCCAGCTATGTGTTTCGATTGTAAAACATTCATAATTATTATAAAACGATAATTATGAATAAAATATTACCTACTATATTTTATTATATCTAGATACATATTACATCTTACATCTTACATGATTGATGAGGTATCTGTAATAGACATTGCACTATAGATATTATCTGATGCAGGAATATAATGTAAATGACTAGGGCCAGCTGTTTCAACTAAAGGTGCCATTTGTTTCACTACTTCCTCCTCTAAAGTAATGGGGAATTGATTAAACGCACTTAAATGTCTATTTTGTGTTAATTGACTAGGTAAATATTTTTGAATACCAGCTGAACCTGTCATACCACTTGAACGCTGAATTAACTCGTATGCGGCATATAATGCAATGATGCCAACAATTGGACTAACATTCATAATCAAGTATACTGCAACAAGAAGTACACCAATATTTCCGTAAATATTATCAATAACAGGTGCTAATAATTGAGGGGTTTGTATATTAAACATAATATATATTACCATAACAATCAACAATAATTGATGGTGACGATTATTTGGCTTCATAAGTTTATTGAACAATTCCATATATCATATTATTATATTTTTTTATTTTGTCATATTCTAAATAGATTCGTATAAAATTGAATAAACACATCGCTATATCATTAAATATAATCATGTCATACTTAGGAAAAAAAGGATATACTATTTATAAAAAAGATTTGGCTAGCAAAGAACAGCAATTTATACGAAATGAATTAACCGTAAAACCGTATCTTCCTAAATCGCCAGCCCAACCGGAACCGTTTCCAATATATCGCGAGTCGCCCAACAAGTTCTATTTACCCAGATATTTTGGTCAAGACAATTTCGGCGAAATAGCTGATAATAAACTACCAAAGGGCGATGATATTGACATTAAATTTAATGGCGAAATGAGAGAATATCAAACGAACATCGTAAATAAATACATTAATTTTGTGAAAGACAGTGGTGGTGGGCTATTGGATGTTGATCCAGGTAAAGGTAAAACGGTAATGGCTCTATATATAATATCTCAATTAAAAAAAAAGGCACTCGTCATTGTTCATAAATCATTCCTATTAAACCAATGGATAGAGAGAATTGAACAATTTCTTCCTAATGCCCGAGTTGGTAAAATTCAAGGTCAAGTTATCGATATTGAAAATAAAGACATAGTCATTGGTATGCTTCAATCACTATCGCAAAAAGAGTATCCAGAATCCTTATTTGATTGTTTTGGAATATCCATCTACGATGAAACTCATCACCTTGGAGCAGAGACATTTAGTCGATCCATGCTGAAAATACAGACGAATTATACACTTGGGTTGTCTGGGACAATGCAAAGAAAAGATGGTCTGACAAAAGTATTCAAAATGTTTTTAGGCGATGTAATTCACAAGGAAAAAACAGATACATCGGAACATAAAGTTATTGTGAAAGCCATCAATTACAAAGTAAACGACGAGGAGTTTAACGAAATAAAATACGATTATCGTGGGAATCCATTATACAGTACAATGATTTCCAAATTATGCAATTATAATCGTCGTTCCGAATTCATGTTAAATATATTGGAAGAGGAATTAAAAATAAACCCAGAACAACAAATTATGATTTTGGCTCATAATAAATCGTTACTAACCTATTTGTATAAAGCCATTGAGCATAGAGCTATTGCTACAGTCGGATATTATGTAGGAGGTATGAAAGAAGAGCATCTGAAAATAAGCGAATCAAAAAAAGTAATCATTGCAACCTATGCCATGGCATCAGAAGGTCTGGATATAAAAACATTAACCACACTTATCATGGCTAGTCCTAAGACAGATGTATGTCAATCAGTTGGTAGAATATTAAGAACAAAACATACGAGCCCATTGGTGATAGATATCATAGATAGTCACGATATCTTTGAAAAACAATGGTTAAAACGACGACAATATTATATCAAACAAAAATATAATATCATATCCAGTAACAACACTGATTATTTTAATAATACATGGGAAACATTATACGATCCCAAAGACAATGAAAAAAGCATAAAGAAAATTAAAAAAAAGGATGAACCGTTGAAAGGAGTGTGTTTATTGAATATTTAAATATTTACAGAATTGATAATATGACTATTAGTTTGTACAATTATCCATTTTCGTGATGGGTGGTGGTGTTGCTAAAGCTGAAGTACTAGCAGATAAAGAAGGTGGTGCACCAGTTGAATAACTCGGTGTATATGGAACATTGGACATGTATTGAGCGTAACCACCTCTTTGTCTTTTTCCGCGTTTACCTTTTCTACTTCTTTTTACCTTTTTTGTTCTTTTTAATGACTTCTTTTTGTGACTTTTTCTCATTTTACGACTTTTTCTCTTCATGCCTCCGACAGTTGGGTTACTAGTTGAAGCATCCATATTAGCAGGATGGTCTGTTTGACCACCTGGGTAAGAATTAAAGGATGCTAAATGAGCACCATGAACACCAGATGTAGAAGCCAATGATTGGTCCTTGGAGAATCCATAACCCATACCTCCGCGATGTAATGTTCTTCTATGTTTCTTCATACTTTTTTTACCTCTTTTACCACTCTTCTTCATTTTCTTACCAGTCTTCTTCATACTCTTTCTCTTCTTCATCTTCTTACCACCAGTAGATACCATTTTATACATGCCTTTTTGTTGTAATGCTAAATCACTTGTGGTAGACCCACCGTAACCAGTAACTGCACCTACTTTGCTTGAAAAACCAGGATTAGAAAAATGAGCATTTTGTGGATTAACCAATGATGATTGTTCAACTAATGATGACATTTATATATATATATTCGAAATAAAAACAAATTCATTTTACAGTTCGTTGGTTTTCAACTAATATAAATTACGCACAACTTGATCTGTTCTGGTTATATTTCGATCGTTATACCCATTCCCCCTATTGTCTCTATTATTACTGCTACTAATAGAAATGGGAACATATTTGTTAAATTTGCTACTAAAGGAACAATTCATATTGACACATTTATTCAAATAGACATATTTATCTTCGTTTGTATTTTCAAATTCATCTTCATCATCACTTTCTTCTAGAGCGTCTAAATTTTGGTTCTCCTTGATTTTTCTAAATATTTTATTCATCATAACGCTTGTTTTATAATCTGGAATCATTGCAATGTCGTGTCGCTCTAATTCATCAAGTCTGTTTTTGACATAGAGGTGATAAATGTCGTTTTGTATATCAGGTTTTACAGAAAAAACTTTAGTTACCATATTTGTATCATAGTCTTTGTAGAGTATGCTATTATAACTATTATGCATTGTTTGATAAGATCTGGTTTGAATGGAATAAACTTTATAAGACATTTTCTTGGCAATATCAATTGCTGTATCTAAGTTTGTTTCGATTACAGGCAATCCTATAACAATCCCTTTGTTCGTCAAATAACATTGTTTTAACTCTTTTGACAATATATCACGAATAGTTACCAGTTTTTTCAACTCATTGTAGTGCTCAATATTTTTTCCCTTATAATAGTGAATCTTTTCAATTGAAAATACACCTTTATTATCGGATGTAAATAGAGTCCCATAAAAAATGGTACCCAACACTAATTTTTTTTCGAATATTTGTGGAATTATTTCCACCTTGTTAATATCTTTTGTTCCGTTCCGCCCCATTTCAATAAAAACACACACCTTTTTGTCTTGGAAATAAGTAAACCATACTAAATGTTTTCTTCCATATGGTATTAAAAAGTACAAGTCACTCGAAACTTTATTATGGGTAGTTTCATAAGAAAGTTTCAAACTAGGTAATCTAGCCAATAAATTGGTTTTATCAGCAGGTGATAATCGCATAATATTATAAATAGACAAATCTCTTTAATACTATTATGCTAACAATATTATGCTAACAATATTATGCTAACAATACATTAAAAGGTAGAGTAATTACTTGAACCAAAGTTGCTAGATGACATCAAATTATCCGATGTTAATATTCCACCAGAGTCAATATTCATTTTACCCATGGGACCTGGTTCAGACCCAGACCCTGAGACAGACCGTGTCCCAGAGCTATTTGTTTTAGAATTACTTAGTTCTTTCAAATAATTCTTCAGTTCATTTTTCATGTCTGTATTGTTGATCGCACTATTACCACTACCATTCCCAATATGTTGTTTATCGCTATCCACGCTGCTATTTTTTGCTAGAGAATTACTCTTTATTGTATTAAAAAGCAATTCGTACTGTTCTTGTGGTTTATTTACTAAATCTTTTACTTTGGGGATCGTTAAATTCGTTTTAAAAAAAGTAAACAAATAATGAACTAAAATAATTAATATTAATGAAATTACACTCATTTGAAAAATCCATGAAAGCATATTATATATTTATTTATAAAGTTTTAATACCGATAAAAACGTAATCATGTCTTCTTTCACGGAATGTGTTATTTCATTTTCCTTAGTTTCAAAATAAAAGGAAATATTATCTTCTACTACTAATGTTAATAAACTATTCGGAACTAATTTATATTTCTTTACTGAAATTTTTTTATATGTATAATGAATCGGAATATAATATACTTCATGTTTCGTGTGATGATCTTGTTGAATTCTAAATTTGTGTTCCTTACTAAAGTCATATAATGTTGTTTCTGGTGCCTCGTCGTATTTATATATTTTGTCGTTCATAATTTCGTATATTCCGTCTTTCGTTTCAAAAGACAATTTATTGTGTTCCTTTTGTAAATATTTAGTTAGATCGTCCAAAGGAATTATTTTAAAGGCATTGATTGGATAGATAAGCATATTTGTGAATATTATTATTATAAGAAACCATTTAAACCGATTATACAATTAATAAATAATCATGGTAAATATTATTATTGTCGAAAAAAACGGTGACCTAAAAAGCGCCAAATATACACCAGGAAAGGATGTGTTATATAAAAAGTGTAAATTTAAGAAGGAAGAAGGCTTTGAATTAAGAACTACATGGAAAGTAAAAAAGAACAAGGATGTATTTGAATATGTCTCAATGTATGCGCGTGATTCAGGAAAGGCAAATACAGAAAACAAATATGATTTTCCTCCACCAATAGATACAGTATTGTATTTCGGATGTTGTGCTTTAATTGCTCATAATGGAACAGATGAATGGATTGATTTATCAGAAGATGAATGGTCGCAAGTTTACGAAGAATTGTTTGGTGGGTTTGAAAATTTAGATGCTTCTGCGAAGGAGGATGAAATGGAGGAAGATGAACTAGAACATATAGCTGATGAATTAAAAACAAAGTCTGGATATCTAAAAGACGACTTTGTAGTAGACGATAGCGAAGGTCTTGGTAGCTCAAATGGAAGTGATGATGAAGCATCATGGGAAGATGCTACTTCTGAACTAGAATATGATGAATATAGCTATAGTGATGAGGATTAACATCAAAAAATAAAAAATAATAATTTACGATTAGTATATTATTATCTCCAATACAATGTCCAATACAATGTCCAATAGTATATCAGTAAAATTAATTTTAAAAAAATTGATTAAAGGTAAGTTCACATATATAATGTAAATATAGATACAATGCGTAAAATAGAGAATCCAGAAGAATTTCGAAAGAATATGACTATGAAGTTGAAACATATTATAGAAGACGAAAAGTCATGTGTCAATTTGGAAAAAGGAATATACAACTATTGTTTAGATCATGCTACCAAAATGAACATTGTTAAAAAATGGGACAATAATTATTTCGTAAAAATTTATTTGGATAGAATAAGAACAATATATATAAATTTAAAAAATAGTAATCTTAAAGATTTGGTCGAATCTAAAGAAATAAAACCACACGAGATTGCGTTCATGACTCACCAGGAAATGCAACCCGATAAATGGAATGATTTAATCAAAGAAAAGAAGATTCGCGATGAAAATAAATATGAACCTAAACTAGAAGCATCGACTGATAATTTTAAATGTTGGAAATGTAAATCAAAAAAATGTACTTATTATCAGTTACAAACCAGATCAGCAGATGAACCTATGACAACCTTTGTTAATTGTTTGGACTGTGGAAATAGATGGAAATGTTAAGAATATATTACTGGGTAGGTATAGGAAACCTATCAAAAAAAATGTAGAATAGGTATATATATATGAAAATGTTGGTTGATTATAAATACAATACTTATAGATTAATAGTTTTAACTTTTATAGTAACCGCCTTATATGATGTTGCGCTTAGAGAATTATCACTATACAATCTTATACCTAGTATTAAAGCTTTTTTTCCATTTATACAGTATTTGGAACCCTATTTTATGAAACATACAATGTTGGCAGCAGCATTGATTGCCGGATTTGTTGGCGCCACTACTCAAGTAATTCTTTTATATTTTATGAAATTTCCTACTCGCAGTAGTTCCGCAAAATATATAATTCAATTTATGGCATGGACATTTATAGCAAGCGCCTTATACGGATTTATAATGAAGTGGAGTAAACTATTCCCGTATTTAGAGGAATATTATTACAAACCATTAGGACTATTCAAAAGTTTGTATCACGACGGCACATCTGGTTTAATAGTTCAGTTTACTTTATTATTTTTCCTACAATATACAAATGACAACTAGTCTTGATGAAATAAAAGAACTTTTACTTGTACTAAATAAAAGTATGGAAAAAATGAATGAAAAATTAGATATAATTTGTAATAATAATAAACTAACTGAAGAAGTAGCTAGTGAATGTAAGAAAATGAGCTCACATATTGATTTTGTTGAAAGTGTTTACGACAATATGAAATACCCTATTAATTATATATGTGGAACCATAAATAGTATATCTAATAACAATACAATATGTAATGAGGATCTTGCATAAAAATCTAAAAACTAAAATAAAAATAACAATATACAATTTTTATTTTATTATTAACCCATCTATTTAGATAATGGTATTGTATTGAAATAATTCTACAAACATTTTTTTTGAGGGGTGGGGCCTTTTGTATCAGCTGGTATTTTCCAATCTTCACCATATTGGTTGATTAATTTTTCTTCATAATTAAATGGTAAATATAGTTTATTATCGTTCCACATATATTCTATTAAATTATTATCAGGGTTATAACAATTACTCCATACAATCTTTTCCCAAGCATCATAAAAATTTCCAGAATTGTCTAACTCCGCAAAATAAAAATCAATTGGTCCATGAGTTTTGCCAGCATCGATTCTAAAAAAAGTATTTTTATCATAACTAACACGCATATTGTTATCAATAAATAGTTGTTTGATTATATCGTGGTTATTTATATCTGTAATAATATCAATATCATCGTCATTATTTATACAACTGTTTTCTCTTACAATGCCTAATAATGTACCATAAGCTATAAACCAATTTTTAATATTATTATCATTTAATATTTTACTAGTTATTTCTAAAGAGTTATTTAATTTATCAGAACTGTGTTTTGCGCCTCCCATTATAATATAATATTATATATTATAATAATATTATGAATCAAGCGAAGATTCAATGTATAACTCATGATTATTGTAATAATTTGAATAAATACTTTTGGAATGATTATTACAATAATACCAATGACGAGATAAATAGGCCTAGTACATTTGCTTCATTTGTTCAGGAAAAATATATGACTAAATCTACAAATGTTTTAGATTTAGGTGCAGGAAACTGTAGAGATAGTATATTTTTTTCAAAAAATGATAATCAAATAAAAGCGATAGACTATAATGGAATTCTTAAAGAATAGTATAATAATTTAGAATTAATTAGAGAAGATGTTGAAATATTTTTATCTACTAAAACTAAATTGGACAATTATGAATTAGTGTATATGAGATGGTTTTTACACGCAATGCCTTACGATAAAGCGGAAAATATATTTAAATTATCATCAAATATATTAAAAACTGGCAATATCATTTGTATAGAACTACGATCATTGAATGACACAAAATTAAAAGATGAAAGTATTTACAATGAAGTAGATAAATCTTATACAACAACTCATAAACGATGGTTATATAATAAAGAAATGTTAGAACAACTATCATTAAAAAATAATTGTAATATTATATATTTAGAAGAAGGCTATTTTTCTCCAAATAAAAATACTGAAACACATAACCCATTACTGATTAGAATGATTTGTCAAAAATGTTAAGATGTATTTACACCTTTTAAATTTTAAAATGGGACAAATATGTGTTTGTTTTAAAAAAATAATATATATATATATTTTTATAATGACAACTTTAATAAAACACATAGAAAAATGTTTGAACTTAACTGATGAGTATAAGTCTAAAGTAACACCAGAAATTTTAAATATGGATGGAATGTCTGGTAAAAAAACAAGACATTTTTATAATAATATTTGTTCAATGAAAGATGCAAGGTATTTAGAAATTGGAACTTGGAAAGGTTCTTCAATATGTTCAGCAATGTGTAATAACAAAATGACTTGTTTGGCCATAGATAATTGGAGTGAATTTGGTGGTCCTAAAAATACATTTTTAGAAAATTTCAATAAGTTTAAAGGTGAAAATAATGCTACTTTTATTGAAAAAAATTGTTGGGATATAGATGTTTCCAATTTGGAAAAATTTAATATTTATATGTATGATGGTAATCATACTGAAAAAAGTCATTTTCAAGCATTAAATCATTATTTGCCTTGTTTAGACAATGAGTTTATTTATTTAGTAGATGATTGGAATTGGCACACAGTAAGACATGGAACAAATCAATCAATAAAAGAAAATAAATGTGAAATTTTATATCATAAAGTTATAAGAACTACTGATAATAATTCCCACGGGAACCCCTCAGGCAAGAATTCTGATTGGCATAATGGTATTTGTATTTTTGTATTAAAAAAATAAAATTATTTATAATTTTTAATTTTTCTTGTATTTCTTATTCTTATAGTTTTATTTTTTTTATTATAAGCATATTCAAAATAATTTTCATAATTTATTTTCTTTACCTTTTTTATAGATTTTTCAACTTGTTCCTTTACACCCTTGGACATTTAAAACGCCGTTTTTTTATTAACTAACTTTTGGTAATTAAAATATAAGAAATCTTTACTATATATATTATTAATAATATTAAGGCATTCATCATCAAAATATTTTGTTAAATCGTATATTTTTGGAGTTTCTACATCTTCTATTTTATCTATTTTAATATTTTTTGGTATATCTAAGTTTTCATCACAAACAAACAAATACTGAGGATAATAGTGTATAATCGTATAATCAAACGACATATTAAAATCATATGTTATTAATGTGTTTTTTACAAAGTATTTAAAATCATTTATGTTTTTATTTGGATTTTTGTATAAAAAGGCACTAATAATTCTATGATATGGGTTCCTACTATTTGCGAAATACTTATATTCTATATTATTTGTTATAAACTTATTTCTCTTAATATAAGGAATATGTGCTAAATCTAATCTTGATTTAATATCCCAATATTTATGAAGTATTTTGTTATTTTTATTATCAGCAATTTTTTGTCTAATATATTTTCCACTATTTTTTGGAATATGTATAAAAATATTATATTTATCATCATTGGATTTAAATATTAACATTATATTTTAACATTATATTTTAACATTATATTTTAACATTATATACTATTAAATTATATATTTTGTCCCATTTTAAAGTTTCAAGGGTGTAATTGTGTAAAACAACGAAGGATATAAACTATACAATGTAATCATATCGTATATAATAAAAATATAGAAATATTGTTATTATATTAGTACCAGAATGAACAGTTTTATTATTAACCCAGCTATTTAGCATATAGATGACATACTACTAGTATTAACAAACCTATTTCTACCTATTTCTACCTATAAGTGTTTATAGTCAGTCAACTTATAAAATTTCCAAGTCTTTAAGACGCCAATATTCAGAAGCACCATTTGGTATTGGTCTGCGAATGATAATCGGAATTTTCTTCTCTTCCAATTCTTTCAAAGCAATTAAATATCCATCAATAATTTGAGTATTAATTGTAACGAGTGGCTTAGCCCCATTGTTTATCTGTTTGGCCCGAATGCCCAATATTCTAGTCTTTTCATATTTTGTCAATATTGGAATAGTCTTGTGTAAATCATCTACTATAATATTATCCTTGTTTCGTTGTACCTTTGTCAGATTATATACTTCATTATAGTTATGAATTTCACATTCTGGATGTTGGTCCATTATGTAGTTATTTTTTTGTTCGCTGTCGAATTTTTGTAAATAATCATCATCTTCTTCTTCGTCTTCCATAGAGTCATAATCCGAGTCATTTTTTTCAAATTGTAATGGAATGTCAATATTAACCAAGGGAGAAACAGCTGTGTTAATACTATTTTTAAGGAGTGTTTTGGGCTTGTTTTTTTTAATAGATGGTTCTAATTCATTAACACTACCATCATCAAATTCTGTATCATCTATATCGGAATCGTCATCATCATCAGAATCATCGACGTCAGAATCATCATCAACTGGTGGTGGAGGTTTATAATCGTCATCACTGTCGTCTGCGTTTATATCATTATCACTTTCTCCTTCATTTTCGACATCATTCATCAACGTTGACTTAAATACATTCGTGGCATTGGATGCAATAGATGTAATAGATTGTTTTAATTTCATCAACGGATTTACGTCTTCAACATCGGAATCTTCACCCATTAGGCTATTCATATCTTCATTATCGGATTGTTCTAAATCACTCATTCTCTTATAATAATATATTATTTTTACTTTTAAATAGCATCAATTTTTAATTAAATTATAATATGACGAACAAAAGTAATTATATGAACAAAAAGTTAATAAATAAAAACGATATAATATTTTTTCTTTATTTATTAACTAATACATTTTCATTTATTTTAATTGTTTTTCTCAGTTTTCCAAACTATATCACATTTTCCACATAAATAAATATATAACTTATTAGTATCATCATAACGGATATAAATAACCTCTCTGTCTTCAGGTGTTTCGTCGTGATTCGTACTACATTCACTGTTTGGGCATTTGATTGTATTAATTCTAGGTAAAGTAGGATCTAATTTGGTATATTCATTAATAATGTGGTTATATTTTTGTTCACTTTTAATGAGTTGGGTCTTTGATACACAAATATTATTTTTTGTTAGAGTTGTGTCTTCGTTACCACAATTCCTACAATAATATATCAACTGGTCTTCTTCTTCCGATGACAATCGAATATAATACATGTTATGACATTTATTGCAAAAGTGCATGTTCTCTATTGAATAATATAGATATTATTATTTAACTCCTTTCAATTTTTTTAAATATCGCATCTTCATGGTTCCATCGAATTTGAACATTTAAATTATATATCGATGTATTAACAATAACTTGTACATCATCTTTTCGTTTATTTAATATCTCAACAATGGCATCATATTTTCGATTGAATTGAGCCATCATTTCGTCTTTAAATAGAACCGTAAATAATTCTAATCCTTTCGTCGTGTGGTCCCTGGTCATTATTTTATTAACACAAAACTCAATGTTTCTGAATAAAATAATTTGGTTATATGAATTAAAATCTCGATGTTTTTCAGTAAATCCAGGTTCATGTAATAGTGGTTTATCGTCCATTACACTCATGATTGTTAATAATATCGTCCTTATACTTTGACATCCTGTCCATTGTTCCCCCTTCCATGTATTCAAAATAGAAAGACATATTTTCCCATTGCGATATAAGTTTGGATGAAATCGCGTTGCTCCATCAGATGTATTGAATTCCACTTTTGGTGGTTTATGTGGATAATCAGGTGGAAATGTGAATGTGAAAAAATAATTTCCACCAATATAAACAGAATCGAACGGTCCGGAAATATACGCATATCCCTTTAAAATATTTGATTCATCATGCTTGTAATAGATACCTTCACTATCTAGTGGTGATTTTATCATTTCCCTTACATCTTTTAATAGCCGTTTTATAGTTTCTTTGGAAACAGTCACTGTTTCAGATTCATTAATTGTTGACATACTACATAATATACAGTATTTTGTTTTTATATCTTCTTCATAAGATAAAGTCTTGTTATTCATATACAAATGCAATTGTATTGGTTGTTCAAATATTTCAAATATTTGAAATGTTCGGAATGTTCGGAATGTTCGGAATGTTCGGAATGTTTTATTCGTTTTAGGTGAATGTTTTTGATTTTTATCCTCCGATTTTTTATTATCCAAGTTCATTTGGTAGATTTTTAATTTCAGATAGATGATTTATAAAAAAATTGACATAAAAATAATATGGTTGTATATATCATATTATACAATGTCAAAAATGAAACAATCGTTTGACTCTTATTTAAATTCATTTTACTCACAAAAGGGACAAGGACATACACATACCCGAATCGGTGACAATGATTTGAATGTAAAAGGAGGCGTATACACGATTACAAATTTGCCTGAATTCTATTCCAAATATATAAAACATGTATTCGAAGATGGTAAATTCGAATTCTTGACCGAAAAACAACATATAGATGCTGGTCCCCTGTTAATTGATTTCGATTTCCGATATGATGTATCGGTTGAAGAGAAGCAACATACTCTTGATCACATCAATGACATGGTTGATTTGTACTTTCAAGAAATTAAAACAATACTTAATATTCCAGATGGGACTTCAATACCTGTATTTATTTTCGAGAAGGATAATGTAAATATGCTTGATGAAATTACCAAGGACGGAATTCACATGATTATAGGTATTCATATGGATCGTAACTTACAGATTCTTCTTCGAAACAAAATGTTGAACGGTCTTAAAGAAATTTGGTCGGAGTTGCCTTTACAAAATAGTTGGGATGAAGTACTTGACGAGGGTATTACCAAAGGAACTGTCAATTGGCAATTATACGGATCCAGAAAGCCAGGCAATCAACAATATGTATTAAGACAATATTATGATTTGGAATTTCAAGATGATAATTGGTGTCTCAATATAAACGATGTTAAGAAGTTCGACCTAAAGCAACGATTTCCCGAACTGAGTGCTCAATATAGTCAACATCAATCATTTGAAATGTCAGAAGACATTCGTGAAGAATATGAGCAAATAAAACAGTCGAAAAAAAATAGTCGAAAAAGTAAACTCAAAATAGTCGATCGCAATAAACCACTCAGCATCGCGGATGTAACAAATAAAGATGAGTTGAACGAATTAGTAGAACAGTTTATCGAAAACATCGATTTAAAGGATTATCATATCAAAGAAACGCATTTATATACGATGTGTTTAAATGAAGAATATTACAATCCGTATGATAAATGGATTCGAGTTGGATGGGCTCTGAAAAATACAGATGACAGTTTATTTATCACATGGGTTGCATTTAGTGCTCAATCATCAAAGTTTGATTTTGATAGTATATCTGACTTTTATGATATGTGGTGTAGATTTGACCGTGCAAATGATGATGGTCTTACAAAGCGTTCCATAATTTACTGGGCCAAAATGAATAATTATAAAGAATACCAAAGCATTCGTGAAGAGACAATTGATTATTTCGTAGAAAAAACCATTGAGCACGATACTGATTTTGATTTTGCTCAAGTATTGTATCAAATGTTCAAGGATGATTTTACATGTATTTCCATTAAGCGCGATATTTGGTATATTTATATTCAACACAGATGGGAAGAAAATGAAGGTGGCACCAATTTGCGTATGGCTATTTCAAAGGACCTTCATAATATATACTTCAGTAAAATGATCGAGATTTCAACCTATATTGGAAGCGGTTCATTAGACGCCACAAGTGATAAGCGTGCTGCATTGGAAAACAAGTGTAAAAAGATTACCATGATTTGCAATAATTTAAAGCGACGAGGTGTGAAAGATAATATTATGCGTGAGGCAAAGGAAATCTTCTATGATAGTGAATTCATTGATAAGATTGATGCAAACCCAAGATTATTGTGTTTTAATAATGGTGTATTGGATTTTGAAGCAAAAGAATTTCGCAAAGGTAAACCCGATGATTATTTGTCAAAATCAACCAAAATTAGCTACATAAAATTAAATGTGGCCAAACATAAACAACAAATAGACGAAATCAACGATTTTATGAATAAATTGTTTCCTGACAGAGACCTTCGCACTTACATGTGGGAGCATTTGGCGTCAACATTAATTGGTGAAAATAACGACCAAACCTTTAATATTTATAATGGTAATGGAAGTAATGGCAAATCCAAGTTAGTTGAACTTATGTCTGCTTGTATGGGTGATTACAAGGTAACTGTTCCAATTACATTGATTGCTTCCAAGCGTAATGCAATTGGTGGTACATCTTCAGAAATTGTCCAGTTAAAGGGCTGTAGATATGCCGTGATGCAGGAACCAAGTAAAGGTGATAGATTGAATGAAGGCATCATGAAAGAGATTACTGGTGGTGATCCATTACAAGGTCGTGCATTATTCAAAGACAGTATTACATTTATTCCTCAGTTCAAACTGGTTGTTTGTACAAATACATTATTAGATGTCAATAGCAATGATGAAGGTACCTGGAGAAGATTGTGTGTATGTGAGTTCAAATCCAAGTTTTGTAAAAAGGAAGATTTTGATGATGAACGCGAACATCAATTTGAATTGGATAAGAAATTGGGTACTAAATTTGCTAGTTGGTCTACAGTATTCATTTCTATGTTAGTTGAAAAGGCATACGAAACAGACGGTCTCGTTAATATTTGTGATGCAGTAAAGGCAAGCAGTTCTAGTTACAGAAATACTCAAGATTACTACAGTGAGTTTGTTGCCGACAAGGTCAAGAAATGTCAAGGTGATAAAATCAAGGAGACTAGTCTATATGAGGTATTCAAGAATTGGTATCAATTACACCATGGTAAAAATGTTCCAAAAGGTCGCGATTTATTTGAGTACATGAATAGTCATTTTGGTAAAAAGGTAAGGGGGTCGTGGAATAATGTTTCCATCATATATGATGAATATGATCCAACATTAGACGACGATGATGATGATTAAAAATATGAAATAAAAACAAGTACATAAAAATATGAAATAAAAACAAGTACATAAAAATATGAAATAAACATTTTTATTTCATATTTTTATGTACTTGTTTTATTGTGATTCTAATTAATTAAACGCTTCATTAAAACGGCATTATAAACGGCTGCATATTTGATTTCAACATTATTGATTCGAATTGTGTGACTTTTATTTTTAAAGAATGTATTATTAAATATTATAATTTGATTTTTTATATTACTAATGTTTATTTTCTTATATAAATCAACTAGTTGTTCCGGTGTAAGCTCACCCTTATAGCCTTTCATTCCATGAATTCGCATATACCCGATTTTATCAAATACGTTTCCAAAATTTAGACCAGATGGCATATCGCCTAGCCAATTTGTGGTTCGAGGACTACGCTGAATATATGTTCCGCATATAATAATAGCCATATCTTCCATTCGTTGATATACATATTCGGTTAACCATGATTTATTTCTAAACTCAACAACCATATTAATATTTATTGGAAAATATTTTTTAATATCAATAATTCTCTTCATATTGACTTCACTATACATAAATGATGGAGGCAATTGAAATAGTACCGATAATATTTTATTTTGACATGGTTGTATTCTTTCCCAAAATGTGTTCCAATGTGATTCAACATCTTTTAATCGTTTTGTATGTGTTATATATTTTGATGCTTTAATGCTTATCTTTACATTTTCAGGATAATTACTCCACGAAGAAACAATGTTTGTACTCGGTAAATGATAAAATGTACTATTTATTTCAATACAATTTAATTCGTCTATTTCCATCCACGATTTCTTTCCAAGCATAAACCCAGCAGTTCCAACGTAATGATTCATCGTTTTGCTTCTTCTACTATATTCAATTCAATTTATACACAATTTGATATAAATTGAATAGTAATCAATTTTTATTTTTACGAATATTTGTTAATCAATCATATATCAGCAACAATATAGATAGATTTCAAATTGTTAATTGCCCAATGATATACACTCGCTATCAGATAAAATAAGAAATTCGCGACACGAGGATAAACAATTAACATAAAGACAATTAACCATTGTCGTTTTTCAGTATAACGCCTTGTAAAAATAATTCCAGAAGCGTATACAATGATAATTAACCAATAAATATGGGTCAATAGATTAGACCACCAACCTAAATATGTATTTCGTGCATCTTCATAATAAGTTTTTCTATCAGATAATTCAATTGTGTGAATCTCATTCTCAACATTTGTTTTCATTTTACTATTTTGATTGGACAGTACATCAAACAAATCTGTTGTATTTTGCATACTATTCATTTGTTGTTGTAAAAACAAGTGTTCGCGATTTAAAATATTCATAACAGATTGATGTTTTTCCGTCATATTTCTTTGTTTGTCCATGGCTGTTTTTTTATACCGTTCTTCTATAATTTTCGCATTGCGGTCTTCAAGTATTTTCTTATTACCATTCTGTTTTTCAGTATATGAATTCAAAAAATTAGTCGCTACTTCTGTAGTATTGTTAATCATTTTATTAAATTTGGGTATATCTATCATTTTTGATAATTGTGTAGCATCGATACAGTTCATTATATATTATTATATAACTAGATTTAAAAGTTACTATATTTTGCATCGGAATCATCAAAGCCATCTACATTGCTTGTATTCTTAAATATATTTATATTGAATGAGGGAGTATCAAATGCATTTTTTATTAATCTACTTCCGGTAAATTCCTCTTTTGTAGTTGTTGATGATGTTGTTACATGAGCGGATGGTGCTTTATTTCCTACACATAATTGTGTAGACGCATTCCACGATATACCACTCGTGTTGCCGGGAGGACAACATTCTTGTCCGATACATACAATTCCATTCTTTTTGTTGATTTTTGGTTGATCTTGGGCATTGTTTCCATTAGTAGTAATTGTAGATTTTTTAGGGTCAAATTTCCAATTATATTCGTCATATACAGTATTATCTCTCTTCATTATGTCTACTAACTGAAAAAATAAAATGATGATTAATATTGCAACTAATATACCAATGATAGACATTCCAAATGTTTGAGACATTAATCCTTTCTTCATCATTATTCCTAAAATTAAAATGGGAATACAGAAATAAACAACTGTCTTCATTATATTTGTTTGAGTCTCATATTTACTGCTATAATAATTGTTAATTTCAGCCATTCTCACCTTTTCATTTCTAGTATTTTTTAGATTGGATAAGTTCGAATTAACATTAGCAATTTCACCATTAAGGACATTCGCCATAGCCACATCATTTACTAAATTATCCCGGGTTTCGACCAAATCAGCTTGTGCGCTAGCATAATCTTGGCTAATATTGTTATACAAACTAATTTTTAATTTCTGTAATTCATCAATATTATTCAATATTTTTTGTTGTTGCGAAATATCAGGGTTTAATTGAACAGTTAATTTTTCTAATTCGGTATATAATTCAGATATTTGAACATCTACTTGTGAAATAGAGGTAACTGTTTGTATTTCATCTTGAACTCTATCTACGGAGTGTGCATTCATTATATATTATGAAGAGAGATAATATATAATGTATAGGATGTTGAATTTAACTAGCATATTATTTACATTATTTGTATGGTTTATATGGTTTATATGGGTTATATTAACGAATATATTTCATAGTTATATAAGCTACAGTTAATGCTAAAATACTCCATATGATAAATTTGCTATTTCTACTATTCATTTGCAAAGTTGAATCTTCGTACAACGCAGAACTATGCTTAGATAATTTGTGAACATCACGTATTTCCTTATAAGTTTTTTCATATTTGTTTAGGTTTGATTGTAATAGATTGTATTCATTCATTAATCGTTCATTCATAGTAGCATCTTCCTTTGATATTTTATCAATTTTTGTACGCATTGTAGACAATATATTTTGCAATTTCAAATATTGACTTTTAACCAATTCCATATCACGATTTGAAATAATACCTAAACTACATTGTGTGTCAATTGACATCATTTCACCCGTATTCATATATCCATCGGATTGTTCTTGATTAGCAAAATTAATAACTTTACTACAACTGTTACTATTTTTCACTGATTTACTTCTAACATACAACTGAATGGTTGGATTCATTTGACGATTACCATTCGGCCACATTTTATTATTTTTAATATAATATGTACCATCATTTGTCATAACAAAACCAGCAGAACTAGGTGTATTTATACATTTAACTTTTACTTGTTCTAAGGATAATCCAGTTCCAGATACAATATCATTTCCGGCTGAATCAAAGTTTCCAGCAAATTCAAATGAGTCGCCATCATTTGTTAAAAGATCATCTGGGTACATTTTTGTTTTCAAATCGTCCGTTACATAATAAGTTTTCCCCATATTGTTTATATTTGCACCACTCATGGTATAAGTAGCATATGTATCATACGGGTCTACCAATTGAGGAATAAAATTAAAGAAGGTGACCTTTTTAGGTTCTTCAAATCGCTCAGGTACATGTCTACCCAACCGATGATTGGACGAATTTGTAGGACAATTTGAAGACCCATTCTCATATGTGTCAGAACTTCCATCACCCAAATAGCAATATGCCCTATCTGAATCATTTGGTCCCATTTGAAATGTATTAACACCTTTATCTTCTGCGCGTTGTCTACATGATTCAAATGTCGTTTCGCCCAAATCTGTCTGTATTTGCCCTGAAGTTTTGTTACATCCCTTGTATACTGGTTCTGTTGTTTTTGCAGGCCTTGTTATATATATATTTTCATCAGCACTGGAACAATACTGATTTGATATCATTGGATCACCTTTGATTATTGGACCAAGATTTGTCTCTAATATTTCATTATATGGTGCAGATGATAAGGATTGAACTTGACCAGAATTTACAGTAACTGTTTGTGCCTGTGTGTAATTATCAGGGCATTTATTATTCCCTTGTATTTCATTTCCCATAGCAAGGTCGGGTAGCTCTTTATAAACACCACGACTTGTAACATAACCAATTGAACCTGTCTTTTCATCTCTTACCCAATTATTATGCGCACGATTTGTAGAGTTATTGGTGGCATGAACATATAGCTTTGAATTTTCCATCAAGTTTTTAATAGAGTTATTGTATTCTTGTAATTCTCTATTATACGCGTCTTGTATTGCTTTCAGTTCTTCTAGTTCATTTGTATTTTTTTCAATTACTGGTCCACCACAATTAGAACCAGCAATGCCAACTGTGTTTGCTTCACACATAACCATTTGTCCCGGATCTAAACCACTTGGTATATCAAATGTATTGGGAGTTTTTTTTTGCTCTGATCTAGAATAATTTTTATATCCCTCTTTTATTTGTAAACCAGAACCCACTCTTTTTTTCTTTTGTAAATTACCTTCATGTTCCTTTCTTTGTTGTATATAAAAATTGCCGTCCTTTATAGGTCCAACCATTACTATTAATATATTCATAGAATAAAAATACATAAATAGTGTGTATTTAAGGAATCATACTAAACAAGTATGATATGGAATCCGTTATTTTTTTGCTATACTCAGATATTTGAGAATAATAGTAATATAAAAAAATTGTTATCCATATACTCACGAATAGATAGGTTGATGTAGAAATGCTGTAATCTTCCGATGAATATAAATGAATAGACATGTAAATAGTTACAATGGCTAAAATAAACCATAACATATAATGATAAAAAGCGGATGTCTTTTTCAGATTACTTTCTTCGTCGTAAGCAATATATTCATTGTTATGTGTCGCATTCAATACTTTATCTAATTCAATTCTATCAGCCTTTAATTTTTCAATCACTTCATCTAAATGTAATTCTTGATTATTAATATTTACTTTAAACAACGATTTGCTTTTAATAATACCTCGTGTATTATTTATTTGTTTTTGAATTAATAATTGTATATCATCTTGAATATTTTTCATCTTGGTAAGTAATTTAAATCCTCCATCGCCACCCAATGCAGTAGATTTATTGGGTGGGATAGAGGTAATTACATTTGTTTGATTTACATTCTCTCCTGGTTTACTACTAATACCACCATAACATGATTTTGCCCAACCATTGTCAACTTGTTCTGGATAATATACAACACTTTTAAAGGCTTGTTTGTTCTGTACTGCTTGTAATTTACATTCTTCTAATGTATCAGATTGGCCCAAATATTTCCACATATCATTTTCCGATTTAGGTTGTGTTATTAATCCACTAGAATAGTTTGTATTTTGTAAATCGTTCCAACCACCCTGATTTACTGATTGTTTTGATAATAAAGACGCATATTCTTCTTGTATATTATTATATTCATCTATTTTCATTTTTAATTCTTTATTACTAATATTGTTTGTAATTAATGAATCATATTTTATTGGATTTTTATTAATGATATCGTCAATATAAGTCATGTATATATAATTTATTAGATATTATTTATACATAATAATTATTCTAAACAGATAGAATATAACTGTGAAAAATATACATTAATGTTAAAAAAATCAATATGTATAAAGTAGTCATCGTGCTATGTTCTTTATTGGTATAGCATATGTAAAGTAACCATAGAATAACGAACATTAATATAGTCCAAATCCAATAATCATAAAAATTTTCGGTCATTCTTAACTTCGCGTCTTCTTCTTCTCCTACAATTTGAACTAAATTCTTCTTAATTTTACGAATAGATTGTCGCCCATTGTCTATTTTGTTTACATAATATGTAATTTCATTACTACTACTATTATCATTACTATTCATATTTTCAATTATAGTAAGTGTCGACTCATTGTACGGATGAATCATATTTTGCTATAAATTACTCATAGAAAATGTTTTAACCTCGAAACATAAATCCGTATATCCATTTCATTATAATAAATAAAGATATCGGTACGGCTAATTGTATCCATGACATATGTAAACCTGTTAATAATCGAATACCATATACGATACCAATAAATAGTAACAAAATGATTAATATTTGTTTTTTATACCAATCTAATTCAGTATCAAATAAACCTTCTGATGTTATTGTTTGGCTACTTAATTCATTGACTCTAGACTTCATGTCTTTATTCTCTTGTTTCAACGAAGCTATATCAGCATTCAATTGAACCATTTTTGAGTCATTCATGTCAATTGCAACTTGTAATTGATTTTGCAATACATGTGCGTCACTATTTATATTTGTAATAACACCATTGATACGTGTGATTTCGGATTTATCCTTGTTATCTTTTGGATCTCTTAAATAATTTATATACTTGGGTATAAAATTTTCCATGATATAAAAAAAACGGTCGTTTAATTCTTCTATTTTTTCTTTTGATGTTTTTAATAAATCCATGTATATTTATTATTGAGAACATAATCTATAATAATCAGCAGTAATTGCTGTTTTGCTTGGTCGCACTATTTTACATATATCTCCTGGACGCATACCAATCGCCATAGCAACTGGATCAAATCTAGATATTTCAGGTATTTCTAAATCATTTTTAATGTTGTATTTCTGTTTCATTTCAGAAATTTGAGTTTCATTCATAATCTCATGCTTGGGCACATAACTATGTTCTAATATATTAAATTGTAATCTTTCTAAATTATACACGATGATGAATATACCGTCTTGTTCCCAAATTTGTCTTAATATATTTAATAGTGGTTCGTGTGGTTCTTGTTTGATAACAATTATTAGAGTATCACCTTTTGATAGCACTTGCTCCAAATTAAATAAATCGTCAATATAGTCATTTATATTTTGTCTGGGTAATGTTTTTGCTAAATGATATTTTACATATACCTTCTTTTTATTCTCAATGTTATCATCACTTGACATTAGCATATCTAATTGTTTATTATTATACATAACATGTACTTCATTTATGCTGAATTCCTCATAATCTTTTATATTGAATTTTTGCGCTTGTAATAATTTCAACATCGTCTGTCTAGATTTGAAAATCGTTGTTATCGTTCCACTAGATTGTGCCATCGTTACTGTATAATATAATACAAAATTATATTTTTATCTAGTTTCAATTTTTATTAATATTCAAAAATTAATAAAAATTAATAAAAATAATATTTGCTACGAGTTATCATCATTGTTATATTAATTAAAACTTATTGATTTTTTTTCGCCAGAGCTAGATGATTCAGATGATTCAGATGATTCATTCTCTGAATCTCCCTTTGGATTTTCTTTTTTTTCGTTAATAATAAGTTCGATCCCATCATCACGCGGTTCAGGTTCAGGTTCAGTATCAATGCTAATAATATTGCTATCTAATGATGAATCTGAATTTAAGTCGGGTGGTGGCGGGGGAGGTATGATGCCGTCTGAACTTGATGATGTACTATTTGGATTGTATACAGGAGAATTTGGATTGTATACAGGAGAATTTGGTGCATATACTGGGATACCTACAATTGTATTCACAGGAATTGCTCCTGTCAGTAAAGTAGGTGGTGTATTTCCGGAAGGAACATATGGTGGTGAACCCTGAACATATTGTGGTGAACCTGGCGGATAAGGAGGTGTAGTTCCTGGAGCGTATTGTGGTGAACCTGGTGGATAAGGAGGTGTAGTTCCTGGAGCGTATTGTGGTGAACCTGGTGGATAAGGAGGTGTAGTTCCTGGAGCGTATTGTGGTGAACCTGGTGGATAAGGAGGTGTAGTTCCTGGAGCGTATTGTGGTGAACCTGGTGGATAAGGAGGTGTAGTTCCGTAAACAGAATCAGGTGAAATTTGGGGGGTTGGTTTTCCTTTATTTTCTCTCTTAATAATGTCTAAACTAATGCTCCAATTGTTTGGAACTTGATTGCTGATGAGTTCTTCAACCATTACATTTGGTAGTATTGCTACACCATCGTTATATTCCAATGTAGATGAATTCCATCCACTAGGAAAACGATTGGGTAAATCACCATCATGTTCTCCAACAAACCATACTTCGGTAGCTTCGCCGTTCTTATCGCGAATAAGCGATTTGTAAGCTTCTCCTCTTTCTTCGTCATAACTATAATATGACCATCCATATTCCTCTGGTTGTAAGTTAGTATTTTGATTCTCTCTTGGATACTCAATTGGTTCATTTGATGATGAAGTTGTATTGACATCTATATCCGAATTATCTTTATACAGTGTATTAATATCGCGTCTTGATCTATCACTAATTTCCGCATTAAGAGTAGCATTAATATGGTCATTTTGAGCCCAATTCGGTTTTGAAAGTTCTTCCTTTTTCAATTTAATAATATTATTTGAATACCCCATATTGGTTACTTGGTCAATATTGTCCTCCGTAATTAATCGCATTTGTATATTCATTGTTTGTAATTCCTGAATAAGCAATTTGAATGCGTATGGTATTTTCAAAATACTAAAATTTCGTCCATATTTTGTAACATTTTCAATATTCAGTGTATGGTCCAATGTCTCCTGAAATTTAATAGGTCCATCCGCCATTGGACTTAAAAAAAGGTTCTGGGTATTGTTATAAATAGCAATTGTACCTGTATTATTACAAACCGCCATATAATATTCATCTCCTCTAGTCAACATAGACTCTTGTAGAAATCCAGCAGCACCGTGAGCAATTATACCATCGCGCTCCATTTCTCCTATTCTTAATCCACCATCATTCGCCCTTCCACCAACAGTTTGGTGAGTCAATTGTTCAATTGGTCCTCTTGCCCGATGATTTATCTTATCCTTTACCATGTGTTTTAATCTCATGTAATAAGTAGGTCCTATAAATACATTGGCTTGTAATTGTTCACCAGTCATTCCATTATATAACATTTGATTACCAGTAGAGTTATAACCATTTTGATTGAGAATTTTACCGAATAATTCGTGCTTGGAACCTTTGTTGACAAATGCAGTACAATCACCATATCCGCCTGCATTTACACATGCCTTACCCATTAATGTTTCTACCAATTGCCCAATTGTCATTCTTGATGGAAGAGCATGTGGATTAATAATAATATCAGGTCTGACACCATCTTCTGTAAATGGCATATCTTTTTCTGGTATTACCAGACCTACCGTTCCTTTTTGTCCACAACGACTACAAAACTTATCACCTATCGCAGGAATACGCTCTTCGCGAATTCGAACTTTCGCCAATCTAAACCCTTCTTCATCTTCTGTCATGAATGTTTTGTCAACAAATCCAAGCTGCCCTTTCTTAGGATAGACAGATGCATCAATTCCCATATCGGGTTCTTCCAAATTCGTTTGAATTTTACCAATGACTACTTTTTTATCATCCATTTCCGTATTTTCTTTCACCAGACCATATTTGTCCAAAACACTATAATCATACCCATGTTTTAAACCTTTCATATTAGCATCCTCAATATTTTGAAAGTGAGAGTCAATCGTATTTTCTCCAATCTTGGAGCTTTCTTCTCTAGATTCGTACATGTTGTAATAAGTAGTTCTGAACATACCACGCTTAACCGAACCCTCATTGAATAAAATAGAATCTTCCACATTATATCCTCCGTACACCATAATAGCGACAATGACATTTTCACCATAAGGATGTTCCTCGTTGTTAATATATTGTAAATATCTACTTTTGATGAGAGGAGTTTGACCAGCATTCAATACCACGCCCATTTTATCGATTCTAGTGAAAAAATTAGAACTATATAATGAAACAGCTTGTTTTGATTGACCACATGAAAACAAATCTCTAGGTAATTGATTGTTTTCTGGAAAAACGATTTGATTACCCATAACACCCAATAAAAGGGATGGGTGTATCTCAACATGTGTATATGGAATGTTCTCTTGTAGTTCGTAATCAGAAGAGATTAATGCGGTCTCTTCTTCGGTTGTGTCAATATAATCAATAATTGCCTCTGTATTCTCTACTTTATCAAAATCATCTGTATCATACAGTTCATTCAATTTGTAATATTTACATGTATTTACATCATAATCATCATCTTTTTTCTTAGAAAAGCCACTAATGAGATTATTCCATGAGAAATTATTACCATTTATTTTTTCCATGATTTCTTTTTTTTGAAAACTGGGTTTTTTATTGTTCACATAAAAAATAGGTCTACATAGTCTTCCAGAATCGGTAAACACAATGAGTTCATTTTTCTTAATATTCCAGCTCACACTGTTATAGATAGGAATTAAACCATTGCGTTTGTATTTTTTAATTAATCTCAATATTTCCTGTGGATTTGTAATTACACCTATCCATGAACCATTTACATTTACCTTGGTACTACTAAAGAGAAATGATGTATTGCATTCTTCCAATAATTTCATTTTGCATATATTTCGTAAGAATTGCATCATAGGATAACCAGAACATCCACTGGTTATATGTGTTGAAATGGCCATATGTTTATGAAACCCAATATTTCCACCATCTGGTGTATCGACTGGGTCAATTAATCCCCATTGTGAACCATGTAACAATCTAGGTTTCACTACTTTTGCACTTGAATCCATAGGTAGATTGATCTTTCTTAAATGAGAGATGAAACTATTGTACGACAATCTATTTAAATCTTGAACCACACCAGGTCGTTTCGTGTGCTCTTCAGCACCCCAATTACCCTTAAATCCCTTTTTAAATCCAGATTCTACAACACGGTCTTTAAACAGTTCTTCGTAGTTATTAGATATCAATTCTTTGAAACTATCACCTTGATATATAGTCTTAGACTTGTTCTTATTGTATTCTGTATCCAGTTTTAGCTTAATATTATCATGTTGATGTTTAAAATATTCTTTGAATAAATTGTACATTAACATTCCTGGAACTTCAACACGCTTGAATTTAAAACTGTCTCTATCTGTAGGAGCTTCTAGCTTTGTAAACACAAGTAATAAATTGTATACAATATTTCCTAGTGAGTATGCTTTTTGTTGGAAATTTAACTCCCCAACATTAGGCATGAAATAATTAGACAAAATATCCAATACATGCGTTACTGTATGTCCTTTTGTGAATGTTTTAATATATTCGAGAGCAGTTTCTTGTGTGAAAATCTTACCAGCATCGTGTATAGAGGGGATAAATAAATCAACCATTGAACTGTTTTGCTCTAAATCCAGAAGACAATATTCAATGATTTCTTTATCTGATACTACCCCTAATGCTCGAAACAAAATGAATAGAGGAATTGGTTTTCTAACATTGGGAATGTTAACCACAATTTGATTGTTTGAATAGACATTCGTTGGAGCGACGATTCTAACAGACAATGTTCTTTCTGGTTTTGATGAATCTTCTGAAACAGTTCTTATATCTGCACCATGACTATAAATGTCGTTATAGTTGTCGCGAATATAAAGCATGTTATCGGCGAATTTCTCCTGACTAATGATAACCTTCTCTTTTCCATCAATGATAAAATAACCACCATAATCGTTTCTACATTCACCCATGTTATATCGCACTTCTCGATTAAGACCATTTAAAATACAAAGGTCTGATTGAAGCATAATTGGAAATCGTCCTAAAAAGAGTTTGCTATAGGATTCGGTTGATTTTTTTATAGTTCCATCATTCTCATCTAAAATATAGAAATCCACCTCTAAATCGTAATGGATAGTAATACCATACGTCATATTTCTCAATCGTGCTTCATTTGGGTACATATAATGTTCCCGATTGTCATCATAAATTACTGGCTTTCCATAGTAAATTTGAGAACCATCACGACCACCTAAATACAATTCACATCTATATTTAAATTCCTTTGTTTTCTCATCTTGTTCTTTCTGAAGAATTACTGGATTTCTCTCTTTAAATATGCGTTTGACTCCTGTTCTAAAGAAATCATTATATGAAGTAATATGATGTTTCACCAATACTTGTGGATTATCATAAAAAAATTTTTCTATTATGTTCCATGTCGTATTATTGTACTTAATACTCATTATACTATATCTTAAGTATATTTTTTTATATGTAATCACTAACATATTTATTAAAATAGGCTAGTGGTTTTTATATATTCGACAAGTTATGTCGCTATAAATAAATTAATTAATTTTAATTCAACATGTATTCTATATCACCATGTTTCACTGTCTTTGAATTTTGCATAATCATGTAAAATCCTAGAATAATAAAATAAAATAGTAATGGGAAAAATACTAAAAACCATGAAATACTTGCATAACCATTCTTACACAATGAATCCAATACGATTGTCATGAATAAAATATATAAACCTTTCATCAAATATACCATTAATAAGCTTTCTGTTGGGCATTCATAATTACCAACGCACAATGTATTGGTACCATGATTAGACAAATTCATACCAATCAACATGAGTAAAGAAAATACACTAATAAAAAAATAAATTACAGCAGGTGAACACATTTTTCGAATGTCGTTTAATCCTAACATTATGATATAGAAAGAGAAATTATATTTTTGCTACTGTTTCGTTGGCCTTAACAAAACTACCACGGACATCTACCGGTGTATTCAATACTGATTGATTGTTATTACTATTTGCATATTGGCCTTGTGTTGAATATGGATAATCACTATTAGGTTGTGTTTCACCAACATAGCCATAATAAACACCTTTTGCACTTGACTCCAATCCTCTTCCTAAATTTACAATACTTTGAAATCCAAGACCACCTTTTTGTTTTCCTTTTCTAGAAAGTTTTCTTTTTTTATTCTTTCTTTTTTTGCCACCAGACATAGAGGCAGATGACGAATTGATTAATTGGTCATCGGATGTTGATATAGCAGGTTCAATACCACCTACAACGATTCCATTTGGGCTCAAAGAAAAATGATTTGACATGGTTGCTCCATTGGTATTCATACCTTGGGATGCTTGTACACCTGGCCAAGTACCAACATCACCCCCATTCCATGAATATCCAACAGGACCATTTACAGACCCTCCTCTCATTCTAGACTTGCGACTCGACTTACGACTCGACTTACGAGACATTTTTCGTCCTTTATTTTTTTTTATAGTTCGTCTTTTTGTATTTTTACGCATGTGTTTTTTCCCTGAAGATTTGCGTTTCTTCATTGTTTTTTTTTTGTATTGGACTTTCATTGATTTTCCCATAATATAATATATAGATAGATTATTCTATATCGACATGAGTCAACAAATGACGCCTACAACACATTTTATTTAATCCCAATTTGTCTAAAACTTCACCCTCTGGAGTTTTGTCGACATAATCTTCGGTTAAATATACTACCTTGTCAATTTCCATCCCCCTAGCCATTTTCATTCGTCTAACTTCTTTCTGATAGTATTCATATTTATTAGCTATCACCTTTCCGCATGTAAAACACTTAACTGGAATAATCATATTGAATTATATATATATTATATAAATTTATATATAAATCAATTTTTTACGAAATAATTATTTATCCGTTGGACATTCTTTACCATAACAAACATTTTTAAAATAATAATAATCGACATCATGTGTCTTGCCGATCTCGTCTCTTCTAAAAGTTGGTCCATGTTCATCGCCAGAATGACACTTCTCTTCTCCTTGCATTTTTGCATAAACACAACAGGAAGTAGCCAAACAGTTTTTCTTTGTTAATTCGCCACAACTGTCTTGTAACCTACTTCGTTCGCCATTGTGACTTTCACAAAATCCCTGTGACATTGCCGCATCACCATCTGATTTTTTCATAACATCAAATCCTTCGACAGTAATTGTTTTTTGGTCTTCTTCTATCATTTGTTTTGTTGGGATGAAATCAAACTTAATCATAGCCATAAATGCCATTAACCCAACAAGAATGATGGTTATTGAAATCATTTTTGGAAACATATTATTAAGTGAACTAGAACCGCTATTAGAAATACCTAAATTCATTATATAGTATTTTTACATTATAATTTCACTGTAATTTGATTATCCGTCGCTGTATACTATGTTATATTTCTTGAATACATATTCCTTTTCCCGATTTTACCTTCTTATGTTGTTTACCTGATTTGTGGATTTCATGATGACATTGTTCACATAATGTTAATAAATTTGCCGGGTGGTTTTTATGAAAATGAGATATCATGTTGTTTTTGTCCGCATTTTCCTGGTGTTGTAAATGATGAACTTCATCGCCTTTTTTTACTCTACATAATTCACATATATCCATTATTTTTTTACTATTAAAATGTGATGCTTTCTTGGAAAGAATACCCGAATCGTTATTGTATTTTCGTCGTATAGCATAAGCATGTTCTAAAAAATCGTCGGGTAAATGTAGTGATTTACAAACTTCTAATCCGTACATGCTTTCACCAGGTCCATCACGAAGTTTTCTATCATAAATAAGTAAATCTTCTTCTCGGTTATAAGAAACAGTTAAATGGTTTATCAGTAATTTATCCATTGCTTTTATTTCATCATAATGGACAATTTCATGTAAATGGGTGGCAAAAATTGCACTTGTTTTTTTCGTATATAACGATTCTAGACCAGATACAAATATACTCACGGCTGAATCATGCTCAGTACCGGAACATAATTCGTCACCCAATATTAAACTATTTTCATTTGCCATTTTTAATATAATACGCAATTCCGACATTTCTACAGCAAATGTTGAAAGACCTTTAAATAAATTATCATTTCCTAGAATTCTCGTAAAAATTCCAGTATAAGGAACAAATTCAAACTGATCACATGGAACAAACAATCCGGATTGAGCCATAATAATACTTACACCGACTGCTCGTATAATACTAGTTTTTCCTACAGCATTTGTGCCATAAAGTAACATTAAATCGTTGTCTAAACCGATGCTTATATCATTTGATACATATAGTTCTTCTGTATTTAATTGTTCTATTAATGGATGTCTCATTTCTTTTGCAATAATATAAGATTTATTACCTTGCTTGATAGAAGGTTTACAGTAATTATACTTTTCGGCGATATAACACATATTTTGTAATAAGTCAATTTTTGATGTAAAAAGAACCAAATTAGAAAATTCGTTCGTATATTCCTCTAACCCTTGTATAAATTTATTATACACAAGTGTAATTAAATCTTTCATTTTCTGCTTCGACTTTGTGATATTATTACATAGATTCGTAATAAATTCATTTGTTATGTTTACATTGGCACCTGTTGCAACAGATGTATGTACATCAGGTATAAAATCGAATATATCTATATTACCATCTCTGTTAATATATTGTAATTGGGTCTGATATTTACCCTTTTGGATTTGTTGTTTTAATATTGTGCCACGACGACTAGTACATTGAACCATAATACCATATTTATCAGTTTCATGAATTTTGACAAAATCATTCTTTTTCGTTTTCTCTCCTTTCGCAATCATAGAGTCCAAATATTCTCGAATACATTCTAATTTACATTTGCTATTTTCATATAAATTAACAACATCGTCAAGTTCTTTACTCACACCAGGTTGAATGAAATTACTCTCTATGTCAAGTGTATTTATTTCTTTACATTCGTCGATTACAAATGTTTTATCGAATATCTCTCTGAATTGATTGCATATTGATGATATGTTCATTTCTATTTCTTCATGGAAATAAGTGTTCAAACTATCATCATCACTGACAGAAACAAACAAATTTTGAATCGTAGAGAGATTTTCATAAAAAGAAAACAAATGAAAGGGTGTTATTTTTTTTAAATATATCTGGCGGTTTAATTTCTCAATATCCTTGATATTTTTTAATTGTGTGCGCCATTGTTTCCAATGTTCGGATTCCAATAGATATTCTGTTATGTCGTAATTTCTCTCTAGTTTTTCTACATTTGTGGTTGGGTTTAATATGGAATGTTTAAAACTGCGCATACCAATGGATGTAATACAATTATTCAAAAACCCACTAATGGATGATAGTTTTCCTTTATAATTATGGTCATCAATTATATTTAATTGTTGTAAACTATGGTTTGCTAATAAAAGTCTTTCAGTATTGTTTTCAATGATAGGTTCTTGTATTTTATGTACTAGACTTGGATTATGTTCAAATACAAAATGCAATAAATAGATATAACTTTGAATCCCGTATACAAACTCCAAACTACTTTTATAGAGAGATTCACTTACATTATTTGAAAAATACTTATTCAACAGTTCGGTTTGATATACTTGTTTTTCTGCGTTTTTTACCCGAATATCTACATTTGTTAGTTTATGAATTTTTTTACTTTCGATTTTTGTATAATTAATAATATCATTAATTTTATTGTCTGGCATATTTGAAATAATAATTGTTTCGCTCGGATTATATGTGCTAATAAATCGTTCAACCTCGTCATATGTAGTTGGGTTATGAATATTCTCAACTGTAATCTCGTAGAATGTACTCTTTCCTGTAAAATTATCAATATTTGACATTCCTATTATTATATTTCCATTCTTGTTCAATATGCTTCGTTCATTATGATTTATCCACAAGCATGACAAATTGTTGGAAATTTCGTCATTATTAACTGAAAAAAAGGTTCCTGGAGAGAAAATACCCAACAGACTTCGCGTTGTATTTGAGGATGGAGCATCTTGACTATAAACAACCGCGGTATATCCGTTCTTTTGAATTTTATCCACATATTTATCCAATATATAATCTCTAAACCCCAACATGAGCGTATCTTCTGTCTTTTTAGCAGACGCTAATTCAGTAAATCGTTTAAATTCGATAACTTGCGATTCGGTAATTTCCTTGGTTATTTTATCAACCTTTGTATACACCTCGTAAAACGCACCTACTTGGAACAACAATAATGTTTTTTCCCCATATTTCTCTCTGTATTCCTTTTTTAATTTAAAATATATATTCATCATAGCCATTATCAATTAGTAAATATAAACAATAGTGTTTATATGTATTAGTTTATTTAATTATTCATTCATATTTATTCATATTTATTCGTGTATACGATTCATATTGTTTATGATGATGAACATGCTGCGTATTAAATTGATTTTCTCTCTTGTATTAATTCTTTGAATGTTGCATTGACAGACGGAATCAAGTTTAGTTGTCCTCCACCAAATAAGAATAAAAAGTACATTACATGATACACCAAAATAGAGACTAAAAATGTAATTAATAATGTGGTGCCTAGTTTATGAAATATGTTGAGTTTCTTTTCATTGTATATTCTTGCCCAGAAACCGTAGTACTCGTTCTTTTCGTCTTCTAATAATAAGCGAAATTCAATTGCCATTGCACATATTACCGCCCCGACGAGTGCATTCAATACAAACGCCTTTAAATAGGATGTTGCCTTTAAATTTTTAACGAGAGGAAAAATGGACATTATTTAATATAACTAAATATTTTAAATGCGCTATCTATATATTTGAATTGTATAATTGTATCCCAATAAATCCGGATATTCATATATATAATATAGATTTGACTAAATTAGTTGATAAAAAAACAGTCATTATTGACAGTTAATTTATCCTCTGTAGGGGATTTTTTTAAAATCGATTTTTGGATTTCGGAAAAAACGGGGATAAAAAAATGGATTTACCTTGAGATGTAGCGTCTGTTTTCGGACAATAATGAAATATTTTTGTTTTGACCATGTAGGTACTCCCCTACATATGTAGGGGGTGTTTATGGACTGAAAAAAGTGCACTGTATACGATACGTGTAGGTATTTTCACTTTTTACTTTTTTTCTATACTTCATTTGACTTTTCAAAAAAACACACAAGAATTCTTGCAGAGTTTTGAAATATTGAAAATAGAATTGAAAAAGTTGTGAAAAAGTGATTTAGACCATAATGGTAAGAAATCGATTTTGAAAAAAATCCATTTGTGATTGTAAAAAAATGGTTGATTTTACGATGAATTTTAGGCATTTTTATCTGTTCTATAAATATAGAACATTTTAGAATGATTTTGATGCCAAAAAATGCCAAAAAATATTATTGTGAAAAATGTGACTTTATATGTATTAAAGAAAGTAATTGGAAGCAGCATTTATTGACACGAAAACACTGTTCTAGAACATTATTGAACGATATTGAGCAAAATAATGCCGTCTGCAACAAATTATATACATGTGATTGTGGTAAACAATATTCAGCTAGAAACAGTTTATGGTATCACAAAAAGAAATGCTACATTGTTCAAGGGGAAGAAAACTACAGTTCAAACAATAATAACAATAATAGTAGTACAGATACAGATATAGATATAGACAAAGAATTATTAATAAAAATGCTTTTGAAGAATCAAGATGTAATAGAGGGAGTCATTTTGAAAAATCAAGATGTTATGGAAAAAATGATGGAAATTATGCCTCATGTTGGAAATACAACAAACAGTCACAATACTACACATAATAACCAATTCAATATCAACATGTTTTTAAATGAACAATGTAAAAATGCGATGAATCTCACTGATTTTATTAATTCATTACCTATTACAAATGAAACATATGATAATACTATTCAAAATGGACTGACAAAATCAATGACGAATTTATTAGTAAATGGACTAAGCCAATTAGACATATTGGATAGACCGATTCATTGTACTGACCCAGCTAGAAAAACGATGTATATAAAAGAAAACGATTCGTGGGAAAAAGATAATGAACTTTTGCTTTTATTACAAGGTATTAAAAGCCTTTCCTTAAAACAACGAACTTTAATTAATAAATGGCAAGAGGCAAATCAAGGTTGGAATACAGATGAAGGTCTTCAATCTAAAATGACAAAGTTAATATTTCATTCTATGACGAACGTGGAAGAAGACGAAAAAGAAACGAATAAAATTATTCGCGCTATTAGTAAAAATACCTATTTAACAACTGATATTAAAGATGAATTTTCAAAATTAATGTAAAATAATCACATTTTTATTTTACATTACATTGTTATGCTGACAATTTTATGATGACACTTGTTATAATGTTACATAGTCGCTGTTTCTAAAAAATTCTGTAGAGTTGTATTCATACCCACATTCGTTATATCACCTGCTAAAATGGATTGTTCATACATTGTTCTCAATACATCTGGTGGGGCAATTGACCCAATACGAAGCAAATTACGGTCATATAGATATTTTTTAATCTCAGCCATATTCTTTTGCTTTAATATACCATGTTCGCGTTTCACCTTGCGTCTCGTTACATTATTTTTTATTAAGACAGAAACATTATTACCTCTTTTACCTAATTTAAAGGTGGATATCTTTGTTCGTCGAGTTTTTTGTCGTATTTTAGCATTATGTCTACCTTTATGGTGATTTTTAACACTTAAAGACTTTTTAGAATTCGAATTCGAAATCGTCTTACCATCACTACTTATATGTTGCACATGTTGTCGTTTTAAAGTTTTATTATGATACTGTCTATAGGTTGGTTTTGTTCCCCCTTTTAAACAACCATTTGGTGGTTCTTCGATAGATACTATATTTGGTGCGATTTGTTGTGCTATTGGTGATGCGATTGGTTGTGCGATTGGTGATGCGATTGGTTGTGCGATTGGTTGTGCGATTGGTGGTGCGAATGGGGGTGCTAGTGGGTACATACCACCAACAAAATTGCATTGATCATTATTATTAAAAGGAAGGTCTGTTCCAAAAGATGAGGGTAGATCAATAGATATTAATGGTGGATATGAATTCGCGTGGGGGTATAACTGGGTATGAATATTACTAGAGTCATTTTTCCCTTCTTTATACATATTCGGTTTCTTTACAGTTTTATTCTTTCGTGGACCATTCGCCTTTGTTTTTTTTTCTTTCATTTTCTCTCTTCTTTTTTCTAAATATTCCATTGACTCTTGTAATGTGCCTTTAAACTGATTTTCCTCGTCCGGAGGAGGTTTGTTTTTAATTTTTTCGTTTTGTTGAAATTGTTTTATTTTACCGAGCAATGTTTTTCGTAAACTATTTGGCTCAACGGCAACAGTTGGTTTTTCTTTCTTTTTCTTTCTACTACCTGCCTTTTTTGTTTTATTCATTGATAGGAACGAATCAGATAATTGAATTGTTTTCTTAGTCGATGTATTTGTATCGTCTACCATATTATATTTTACTACATAAAATATTGTAACTATTTTAACAATATAATGTATTGTATATCTGCGATAATCGTTCCTTTTCATTTCGTTTTTTTTCAGATTGATTCATTTTTTTATAGATAATCAAACCATTATCCATATCATCAGTTGATATTTTTGTTTTTTCAGATTGCTCTAGACAAAATACACGTTTGCTATGTACAATTTTAACCTTTGAAAATAATGTTTCCATATCACGACCATAATAGTTAAATATATTCTTGTTTTTATCGAACCAGTCGTCTGATAATGGTTCTAATAAACTCCAATTATTATCATTGACCATTTTTTCAAATATAAGACGCATTTCGTGACCACTATATTCGTCTATTTGGAATTTCCATGTAAATCTTGATTCTAGACCAGGATTGTAACTAAAAAAACACTCGTGTAATTCTTTTTCATATCCAGCAATGATACACATCAGGTCTTTTTTATGGTCACTCAATGCCTCGCAAATAATATCAAGACTTTCTTTGGAAAATGAGTCCGTTTTCTCTTTGTTGCCTAACGCGTACGCTTCGTCAATGAATAGTACTCCACCGATACATTCCTTAATGACCTCTTTTGTTTTTAATGCAGTTTGTCCCAGATATCCAGCTACTAAATCATCACGCGTAACCTTTTTAAATACATTATTCGTTAACATACCCAAGTTGCTAAATATTTTACCCATAACCTTAGCTACTTCTGTCTTACCTGTACCAGGCGGACCGTAAATAACCGTATGCATGTAATCAGAATTATTTGGCGAAATTTTATGTAAATCTTGAACAAAATACAGTATCTGGTCTACAATATTTTCTTTGATTGATTTCATACCAATCATCGATTGTAATTCAACGAGCGATGGTTTAATATTGTGAAGCGATTTCATATTAATATTATATTCAATATTGTCTGCTAGTGGGTAAGTATCACATAAATGAATCAAATCAGCCAAAGTATCTATTTTTACATGAATGCGAACGGATTCTTTAATTATTTTTTCCTCTTGATTTTCTTCCAGATGTTTTTGTTGTTTTTCTGTATCAAAATTCGTTATATTGTCATTTATAATTGGCATAATATCAAACATTCCTGAAAAGAACGGTGAATTATATCCATTATAATAATTCATTTCTGAACTAGATAGTATGTCAAATAATAGGGAATTATCTGTGTATAATGTATTATTTCCAAATGAATTGTCATATATAGATTGTTGTTTTGCATGTTTTTTTGTATAATTATCCAGCCCAACAATCAATAAATTCGTTTTTTTCATTAATATACAATTGATATAATGGTTTATATCATTTCCTATCCAATTTAATTATTACATCATTATAAACAATTTAAAAATAAATTGATGTAATAATTAATTTATATAATGATACAAACAACAGTAAGCAATATGGCTAATTTTGAAAAAGACAGACCTGACATCGTACCTGATAAATATTTGGAGACACCATGGGCGATTATTGAATCCTATTTTAAGGATCAGTATCTATCCCAATTGGTTCGCCATCAATTAGAATCTTATAATAATTTTGTAACATATCAAATCCAGAAAACAATTGATATGTTTAATCCAGTCCAAATATGTAGTGAGCACGACTACGATAAAAATAGTGGTAAACATAACTTGGAAATATTCGTCACCTTTGAGAATTTCCATATATACAGACCTCAAATACATGAAAATAACGGAGCATCGAAGCTAATGTTTCCTCAGGAAGCACGATTGAGAAATTTCACATATGCTTCTATGATGACAATTGATCTAAATATAAAATATATTGTTCGAAGTGGAACCAACCTAGAAAATAGTCAAACATTTTATAAAAATCTGCCAAAAATTCACATTGGAAAATTACCCATTATGTTGAAATCGTCAGTGTGTTTGCTTAGTCAATACCAACATATTAATGAAAATGTTAATGGAGAGTGTAAATTCGACGCAGGTGGTTATTTTATAATCAATGGAAGTGAAAAAACCGTTCTTGGTCAAGAGCGTGCAGCAGAAAATCGCGTTTACTGTTTTAATGTTAGTAAAAATAATAACAAATGGAGTTGGTCGGCTGAAATTAAATCCGTACCCGATTTCAAATGTATTAGTCCCAAACAAATTAATATGATGATTACTAGTAAAAATACAGGATTTGGTTCATCTATCTACATTCAAATCCCACGATTAAAGCAACCAGTACCATTATTCATTGTCTTTCGTGCACTGGGTATTATCTCAGACAGTGCTATTTGTGAAAAGATAATTTTGAATATGGAGGAAAAAAAATACAAAAAAATGAAATATGGTCTTCAGGGTAGTATCGTCGAAGCCAGTACAATTATGACACAAGAAGATGCAATTCAATATTTAACTGGATTCGCAATGTACACTCCTATTAATATGGATAAAGAATCTGGCATTAGGAAAAAGAAGGAGTTTACGATGGATATATTAAAAAATGATTTATTTCCTCACTGTCATGACGAAGTTCAAAAGATATATTTCCTAGGATATATGACAAACAAACTATTGAGATGTAGTTTTGAATGGATTCAACCAGACGACAGGGATTCCTATTTAAATAAGCGTATTGATTTGACTGGAATCTTATTAAATAATCTCTTCAGGAATTATTTCAATAAATTAGTCAAGGATATGCAAAAGCAAGTAATTCGTGAAATCAATAATGGTTCATGGCGTTCTACTGAAGATTATTTGAATATTATCAACGCAACAAATATATATAAAATTATCAAATCCACCACTATTGAAAATGGATTGAAGCGTGCTTTATCAACTGGTGATTTTGGCATAAAAAATGCAAATAGCAATAAAGTCGGTGTGGCTCAAGTATTAAATAGACTTACTTATATTTCTGGACTGAGTCATTTGCGTCGCATTAATACACCAATTGATAAGAGTGGTAAATTAATCCCACCTCGTAAATTACACAATAGTTCATGGGGTTTCCTATGTCCTGCAGAAACACCAGAAGGTGCTAGTGTAGGTGTAGTGAAAAATCTAAGTTACATGTCTCATATAACTATTCCGAGTAATAGCGGTCCAATCCATGAATATATATTACCACATATTATACCATTGTCTGAATTATCAGCTAGCGAACTAGATAACTATGTGAAAATATTTGTTAACGGAGCTTGGATTGGATCCGCAAAGGACCCAGTTACATTATACCGAGGCTTTCAAGAAAAAAAGCACAAGGGTATTATTAATATATATACTTCCATTATCTTTGATTTTAAAAATAGAGAAATTAGAATTTGTAGTGATGCTGGTAGATTGATTAGACCAGTCCTTCGTGTTTCGAATAACAACACGATTCTAAAAAAGGATGTTGTGAATCGAATTAAAACTGGAGACTTGGAATGGAATGATTTGTTGTGTGATTTGAAAATTGACCAATCTGTTATTGAATATATTGATCCAGAAGAGCAAAGTCATAGTATGATAGCGATGAAACCCCAAGATTTATATAATGAAAAACAGTTTATTTACAAATATACTCATTGTGAAATCCACCCGAGTACTATATTTGGGTTACTTGCATCATGTATTCCATATCCTGATCATAATCAGAGTCCTAGAAATACATACCAATCGGCTATGGGTAAACAAGCCATGGGTATGTATGTCACCAACTATGACAGTAGGATGGATAAAACCGCATATGTCCTGAGTTATCCTGCTAGACCTCTAGTAGATACTCGATTAATGAGTATGGTTCATTTGGATAAGATTCCTGCAGGGTCTCCTGTAATTGTCGCCATCATGACACATAGTGGTTATAATCAAGAAGATAGTTTACTATTTAACCAAGGTTCTATTGATCGTGGACTATTCCAGGCAACTATTTATCATACTGAAAAAGATGAGGATAAAAAAATCAATGGTGATGAAGAAATCCGATGTAAACCTGATCCCGCTAAAACAAAGGGGATGAAATATGGTAATTACAATAAAATTACAAACGCTGGTATTATTCCAGAGAACACTTTATTAGAAAATAACGATGTCATTATTTCAAAGGTGGTTCCTATCAAAGAAAACAGAAATGACCATACAAAAATTATTAAATATGAAGATTTGAGCCGTACCTATAGAACGAATGAAGAGTCTTATGTTGATAAAAACTACATTGATAGAAATGGGGACGGTTATAGCTTTTGTAAAGTTCGTGTTAGAACAGTGAGACGCCCAGTAATTGGTGATAAATTTAGTAGCCGTCATGGACAAAAGGGTACAATTGGTAACATTATTCCTGAATCAGATATGCCGTTTACTGCAGCAGGTGTGAAGCCTGATATAATCATTAATCCCCATGCGATTCCATCTAGAATGACTATTGGACAGCTAAAAGAAACGCTTTTAGGAAAAGTACTTGTAGAATTGGGACTATTTGGAGACGGAACATCATTTGGTGATTTGTCTATGGACCTAATTCGTAAAGAGCTCGTCAAAGTTGGATATGAAAGTAATGGAAACGAGTTGATGTATAATGGTTTAACCGGTCAACAAATAGAATCGAGTATCTTTATTGGTCCGGTGTTTTATCAGAGATTAAAGCATATGGTAAATGACAAACAACATAGTCGTTCTATTGGTCCTATGGTAAATCTTACTAGGCAACCAGCTGAAGGAAGAAGTCGTGATGGCGGTCTACGATTTGGAGAAATGGAGCGTGATTGTATGTGTTCACATGGAGCATCCAGATTTACTAGAGGAAGATTATATGATGCATCAGATAAATATAAAGTACATGTTTGTAATGGCTGTGGTCTGATTGCAGCATACAATAATGATATGAAGATACATATTTGTAAAACATGTGATAATCGTGTGGATTTTAGTTATGTAGAAATTCCATATGCGTGTAAATTATTATTCCAAGAATTACAAACGATGAATATTGCTCCGAGAATAATGACAAAATAGATTATCATAAAGACATATATGAATACGACAAACCAAATAAAAATAATACTATACGCAATTTAGCAATACTAATAATATAAATATAAATTTTTATATGAGAGATATATATATAATGCCTGGTTGTGGAAATCAAAATATGAATTTAAAATATGTGCAAGCCGGGAGACCTGGTATCGCCTTAAGATTAATTGGTGGCGGTGGTGGAAGTCATGGTAGTTCTGGTATGGATGGTGGAGCTACTCGTGAACAGACACGATTTACTTTGAGAAACGCATGGAATGGTAGTGCAGCCAGTGGAACTGTGAATGGTAAGAAGGTTTCTGCTACTCCATTTCGCGCAGTCAATAACGCAGGTGATTTATTGAATCGTGAATATTATACATCTGGCGGGTCAAATCAAGTCAAGACAGGTAGAATTAGAACTGCAGCCAATCAATCCGCAAACATTTTAGGAGGAAATATTTTTGCTAGACCCGATGATACCGGTGTTCCCAGTGCTAATACAAATGTTAAGTATGTCTACGATGGTTCTGATTATACCAAGTTTAAGAAGCAACAAGCCGTGAATAGAAATTACAATGATTCCAGTTATGGTGGTGATAATAATTCTTCCCAAGTAGCCATATCTCGTGTGCGTCATTAATTTTTATATCATACAACACACATTATCTACCTCGTGATTATTGATTGAATAAAATTTTTATATATAATCTTTATTATATATAAAATGATGTATACTTATCGATTTACAGGTCCAGCTGACCAAGGAATATTATTAAAAAATCGTGGTAATAATGCTAGATTAGATAGTAAAATGGCCATGCCTCAAAAATTTTATCCAAGTGACGGTGATTCCATGTTTTCTGGAGCTCGAAAAATATATAGAACAGACGCCATGAGTAAACATAAATTGAATAAACATCTTGTCAATAGTGCTACATTCCCCGCATCTGGTATACCAATTAAGCACACTGATGCATCCCAACATCTTTATATGAAAAAAGCCCAAGCGATTGGTAAATCCTCGCAATTTAACATTTCAAAAGAAAATCCATTATCATTTAGAGCACAAGATACAACAAGCAGAAATAGTGCTTTAAGACGTGTGCGAAGTGGTGGATGTACAGCACCAAAAAAGAAAGGAGCTCTTGAAAATACATTCAAAAGTGGAGGAGGTTCGGCATTGACTGGTACAGGCAATCGTCAATATGTAGTGCCTACATTTTAATAAATTAACCTTATATATTTAATCACTACGACAAAATATTTTATTTTATCACGAAATATTATATAATGAACAAGTACATTGTTGAATTTTTAGGAACTCTTTTCTTTCTTTATGTCATCCTTGCTACCGGTAATGCGTTAGCCATCGGTGCTGCATTGGCTCTTGCTATTTTAGTCGGTGGAAATATTTCAGGTGGTAATTTTAACCCGGCTGTGTCTGTCATGATGGTTGCTGCCGGTAAATTACCCAAGAACGATTTACTCCCTTATGTCCTCGCCCAAGTAGCAGGTGGTTTAGCTGCTTTAGAACTTTACAAGCGCGTTAAACTTTAAATTCATATATTTTGTAAATAATCTGTTATAATATTAATATTTTCTATGAATATTATATAATGAATACACCTACCAAATCGAATGATTCCATGACTCGTCCTGGTGCTCCCACCAAGAAACCACCCGTGACAGAATCTACACCTAATGCTGAAACTGGTGCTGTAACTGGTGCATACCACAGTTTAAAGGATGTTGCTGCCAACTTATTCGGTTCTAACAAAGACGGTGATAACCAAGACGGTGGTAAAAAGCGCAGATCCATGAAAAAATCTAGAAAATCTAGAAAATCCAGAAAAAGTAAGAAGGGTGGTAACCCAAAGAAGGGTATGGCTTCCAAGACAAGAAAGGGTAGAAAGGACTATGTCACACACAAGGGTGATAAATACTACAACCGTAAAGGAAAGCGTCAAACTAAGAATAGAAAGGGACGCAAGGGAAAGCCTTATTCCAAACGCCGTTAAGCGAACAACTATTCTCATAAATAAATAATAATAGTAACCATAATATAATTTTATCATTTCCAATAATCATAAAATTATATGTCATTAATTTAGAGTATTTCATCTTATTTTCTCTCTTTGATACGTTTCATCATACTTAAAAGTATATAGATTCCTAACACACCAAGTGACGCATAAAACAATTGTACAAGTATGTCTCTAGGTACATTTTTGTTCTTCGCATAGGAGGTATTCAGATTTAAATTTGTAAATGACTCTCTACAAACCTTACCAGTAACCTGGTTTTTATTTGAAGTAAAATTACAAGGGTTTATATTTCCTATATCAGTAGTTGTAACGAATTGTGTCTCTGTTCCGCGTTCATTGTTAACATTCACTGTTTCCAAAGATACTTCTTGACATTCCGGTTGACTACCAGAGACAAATGCTTGAAAAATAAGCATAGGATTTAATGCATTCAGATTACCAAGTGTTCCAGGAATGAGACCCTCCAAGGATGTAAAATTCTCCCCAGCAGCGGAACTAATAAACGGAATATTTCCATCTGGAATATTATCAACATACATGTATCTGTCTACTATTTTACCAGATGTTTTGTCTTTACATGTAGCTGCAGTTTTTAAGAAGAACTTGTCTCCCAATCCTCCACTTACTTTGGTTCCTGCTCCTGACCCTGATGCTAATACATCAATATAATTCATAAGTCCAGATACATTATCAGCAATTTCAGAAATTCCACCTTCGCTAGTCATGCCCATGTCACCGGGTGATTTAATTTGTTTCCAATATTGATAATCTGGTCCAAGTAAACGCTCTTCAACACCTTTTGCATCTGATAACACTTCATTAAAAAAATTAGACATAATGTTATATATACTTGATATAAAATTATTCCATTCCATCTTTTTACATATTGAAGGTTTTGGGATTTTTATCCGTATAGGCTTGGTTTTCTTGACTAGCTTTATTATCAGTAGGACTCATAGAACTCATTAAGCTATTAATAACTTCGCTGTTTTTTTTTATATTATCTTGATTCGTTGTTACTTTTTTACCAAAACTAGATATTTCATCTAATTTACTTTTTAAAACTTCAATATTGGCTGCATTCTTCTTCGCTAAAATTAATGGGTCGTCTCCGTAAGATTGATATTCTTGACTACCAGTAACTCCTTCAATAATAGTCGGTTTAGTAAAAACACTCATGATAGAATTAAATATAAGCATACAAAAAAAGAGAATAACAAGTTTACAAATCATCTATATATTATCAATATATTATTGGTAAAATAATATAGCAAAAAGAGACAAATGAAAAGGGTTTTGTATTTCTTTTTCTTTTTCTTTTTCTTTCTTTCATTACTATATACCGATAATGTCTAAACCTATTAATTTTAGTAGTTCGAACACTTTAACATCTACACGACAACCATGGGTTCCAAATAAAAATAAAAATTCAATTAAAGCATCTTCAAACGCAGTAGTTGGAGGAATGAGTAGACCAAATACAAATTTAGGTCATAATCCCAATGTGTCTCCGGAAGTAATGAATGCAAACGCACTAGCTTTTTCTGGTCCTAAAAGAAGACCTCATCCTATGAAACATTGGCGTCGTCAATTAAATGTCAATGGAAATAGTGGTAGAAGTGCTACATCAATTAGTGTTGTTAATCGTCCAGGAGGAACTGTATTTAGGGGATACAATCCAGTAAATAAGTGTGCTTGCGACGCAAGTGGTAATCAATTTATTACATTTGACAACAAGTTTTTACAATCTCCTTATAAGAGTATAAAACCACCAACAGTAATTCCTATTGCAAGTGGAACAAACAACAATAAAATACAAAACAATGGTTCTGTGGTAGTAGGTGATATTAACAATGGAGGTTATGAAATTCAAACCGGGTTATATAATACCAAAACAATTTGCTGTACAAAACCCAACAATGTTATTAAATCAGCTGTCACATTATTAAGCAAATCTTATTATAGTGATTCAAAAGCCTATCTAAAAGCACGTTGTAAACTATACAGCCAAAAACAATCTATTCAAGAAATACCTGGAAATAATTATGGTACTGTTACAAGCCCTGCGTATCCTAGTGACAGTCCAAATGGTTCTCAAGTATTTAAAACAAATAATTGTATGAATCCAAATCAAACTGGTCGTGAGTGTAAAAATACAACCATATATAAACCAAATAATGAGCAATTCGCTAAACAAGGTGCCGTTGATAATGGAACACGATTAGCAAAACTTAAATATGATATAATAACAAAAAATGGCAATTCATTTAGATCAGCCTTTGGCGCACAAAGTGCAAATGCTGGTAAATATCACGGTGGTTATAATGGTACCTCACCCTATTTCTTGAAAAGTAAATTACAAAAACCAATCACTTTTCGCAGAAATGGTCAGAAGACAGTATGTTTTCAAGCCGGAAAAAATTGTGGACCCCGACAATCATTGGGTGCTTTTTGGGGAGCTATTAATTAATTGTACCAACTAAAAGCAATTGTGTTATGTAAATATCAATAAAAATTTATATTGATATTTATTCATTTTTCTTTATGGTCGGTCTAAATCGTATTTTATTAATTAATTATTCTTTTTGGTTTCTAGGTTTTCATTGTCTAATGGTTCATTCATTATATCGCTATTAACACTGGATTGTCTAGAATGATTATTGTGACTATCACTGTCACTAGATCTCTCTATATCATTCGTTAAATCAACCACATCTCTATTTAATATGCGATTATGTAATACTTCTTCTGTAATGTCTTCTATATCGCTGGTTTCATTTGACTCTGATGATGATTCATCAACATCCAGTTCATTCTTATTTGTACTATTATCTATAGTAGTGTCGTTTGATGGAATGCTTTGAGAATCACTGTAATTGTATTCATCATCATCGTTCCATTTATCATTATCACTTATCTGTTCATTCGCTAATTCGTCACTACTATTACTGGATGAATCAGACTCTTGTTTGATGATAATATTAGAACTAGCCATCAGTTTAGATAGGGTAATATAATTTGATATTTGTTCAGATACTGTATCAATGTAAAGAGTAATAATATTTTTTAGATTTGGTAAATTATGTTTATTATAATTGTTTTTAACCATTTCGGTAAGATATAGTGAGACAGTAAGAATTAATGTACACATCAGAAGTAAAATGATACATGAAATCACACACAATATACTCAATATTTCAAGTACATAACTGTACAATAGTATCGTAATAGTTTTACTAGTACGATAATATTGTGAATATTCAGTTTGACTAGCAAATTCTCTTGTATCATTCATATTGTCTTGGTTATTCATATGCTGCATAATGTATATAGTTGTATTTTGTATAATCATTGTAAGTGTATTCAATTTTTTATTAAATTACATATTTTCAAAATATTTTTTTAGTCCGTCGCTTGTACGTGGACCATCATATTCCTTTGTTTCACCTGCCTCATCCATAATTAATACAGTTGGGAATCCTTTAATGTTATATTTTTCAATATCTTTTCCAGCTTGGTTCATTTCTACCTTTTTGAATACGATTTTACCTGTATAATTTTGAACGAACTTGTCCCATTCAGGTGTAAATGTTTTACAATGACCACAATTAGTCATATAATAATAGGTACAAGATGTAGGATTGCCAAAATTCTCCATGATAGAAGTGTTTCTAAAGAAAATATAATATATCACGCCTACAAAATACAATACAACGATTGATTTTTTCAATACGCTTGCTTTTTTCCACATAGAAGTAATGAAATTCATTATACAACTGGTTTAGATAAAAATATTACATCTATTGAGCATGATATTTGAATATTATATGTATCGATATAAAGAATTTTATGGTATGTTTAAAAAAATATTATGATTTGTTAAAACCTTGTTGTATGGTATGTTATACTTTTCGCACCATTGAATGCATTTTTGAACAAAATTCTTTTTCAATGATTCTATTTTATCGTTTTTGTTTTTACATGAAAATAAAGTAAGGGTTGAATTGATATTTTCAATTTGCTGTTGTCCAAAAATAGCGTTATATTCTTCTATTTTGTTACTATAATAGTAATCTAGTTCGAAATTTAAAATAGAAGAAATATGAGTAATTGTTTTCATTTTTGGATATTCGCGAATAATGTGATTCATAATTCTAGATTTATCCCCTTTAAAAAATTTACAGATGATATATTTTTCTGAATTAGCTAATCGACTTGTATTTGGCTTGAGAATAAAGACTTGTTTATATAATGTGGATAGCAAGTAGATAATATCACTTGTTGTTTTTGTAAAGATGTCAAATATTTTTAATACAAAATGACCACCTTTCTTTTGCATTGCAATAGCAAAACTCACTTGAGCAAATAATAGTTTGGTAGCAAGGGTTTCTTGTTGATTAAAATCAATCGAAAAATCAAAACCACCATCTGCTGTAATTATTTCCATTTTATTATTATACTTACTGTAACAGTGTTTTAAATTATCCACTTCCAATAAATCACCTGTTCCAGTTACACCAGTTTCGATAACTACATTTTTATGATTGTCTAGAAAATTACATGATTTCTTCCATCCTGGAACATTTACATCTGGATCTATCAATGTCATCCCATGGTAGTTATCTTGTTGGTTATTGCGTAAATAAGCGATTGCTTCAATAAATCCACCTGGTCCTTCTGCTAAATGAAATGTATTTATATCATGAGACTTGTATTGGTTCAACAAATCTAGCTGATTTACTATTTCTATCATTTTGTAAAATGATCTAGATAATGGTTTTAATTTGCTTACAGAACACTTTGTATTTGGAATAATTGTGTGAATAAATTCGTACGGGTTTGTGTATTTCTTATAAAAGTCCCAAGTATCATAATTTTCGTCCAACTGTTGTTTAATTTTATTTAAATAGCGACTTAATGTTGGACTTATATACACTTCAGGCATTTCATTTGATTCTAATGTAATATTATTTATAGTAGAATGAACTTCAGGTAATAAAAAAAAGCTCATAACGATAATACATATAATAAAAATACATTTAGATTGTTTTTATTATATTTGTCTAGTCTTCGATAATCTTTTACTACTGCTTATTTACTACTGCTTATTTACTACTGCTTATTTACTACTGCTTATTTACTACTTCTTATTTACTACTTCTTATTTACTACTTCTTATTTACTCTTTACTATCCATTTGTAATTTTAATTTACGCTTTAATTTTTTAGGTGGTTTTGGTTTATCTTCTTTTTCCTCTTCTACTGCAGCACCAATCGCCTCTTTCTCTTGGAGTTTTTCCATCTGTTCTTGTAATTTGGAACTACCAATCAATGTATTATATACGGCTCTTGTGTCAACATTTCTTACCTTTTTATAAATAAAGTAATTATTGTAAAACGATATTTGCTTTTCTTTGGGAGTCATTTTATACGCTTGACCGTAATCGTTTTTCTTCCTTGGATTCTTATCGATTTCATTTTCCATTGAACCATACAATTGTTGAAATGACCCAACACTAGCAGGAATACCTAGTTCTTTACATTCATCGCGAGTTAATGTGACAAATCCATAATTTTCCATTAATCGTTCTAGATAATCAAAGTTGACCAAATATTCGCGAAATGGTTTATTAATTGATTCTTGATATACATCAATCGGATAGTGTAGTGATGTTTCGTCATTTTCAAACTCGTCATGTTTATATCCCTTTGTAATTTGCCATAATTTTTTGTCGTTCTGTAAAATTGACATACTTTCACCTTCAGATAATCCTCTTAATGCATCAAATATAGCATTGCCGTTATAACATGTTCCTATGAAATATCCTTTTACTTTGGTACACTCACTGACATTTCTTAAGAAACTATTAAGCGTTCTTTTATTTTCAAAGAAGTAATGAAGCGCGAATTGACATGAACTAATATTAAATCCATCGGCTGCCTTACCATATTGTTTATATACACCCAGTCCTAGTTTCTCCTTGTCTTTTGGACCTTCTCCAAATATAGCCTTTGTTATCATTTTCGATTTTTCAGTATAAATAGCTTCACCATCTCTAATATTACTTGAGCTAGTTCCGTTTACAAATAGAGCACTTGGCATAACCTTGAATTTTTTATGATAATTCAAATATCTGGCACAAGCACCATCAATTCGATTTTCAATATTATCTTTGGCAACATCAATACCAAACACGAAGGATAGTTTTGCAAATATCCATTTTGGGAAATCACCACCCTTACCAACAGCATAATCAATAAGTGTATCCCCTCTCTTAGATACGGAATTAATCAACATTCGTTTCACAAACAAATTATGGAAATCGCGTAGTCCTTCTGTATTGGATGTTCCTGAGACACGATTATAATAAACATCGTCGTCACCCAATTCATCCGGAATATTCAATCCGGTCCGAATCATTTCTTCTGTAATAGGATTGTGAATGGAATGCCAATTATTATTTGCAACATGATAGGCATTTCCATATTGTTTAAATCCTCGTTTATATTCAGCAGTTTTGTCATAACGCACTCTTAGTGGAACCCATCGCCATTTCTTCTCGCGTGTTAAATCATATCGAAATTCCACAATCGTTTCATCATCGAATACTTCACCTTCTTCGGTAATAAGTGTCTTATTACCGGTTAAATCGGATTCCAACATAACATTACATATGCTAGCGTCAGCATCGTATGGATTTGTTGGATAAAATGGTAAAGGTTTGTAAGTTTCCGCATTATCTCTATCTTCGTTTACACTTGGCAATTTATCATTAATAACATCGCCACATGGATTAATATAGCCATGTTTTTTCTCGTCAAACCCAACTCTTAAAATAAGAGTTTTGTATTGAGACAATTGTTCATATGAGTTAGCGTTCGTACCTTCTTGAAATACATTGCCTATAAAATCGTTTGTACCAGCTTGTTCCTTTTTTGTTGATACCAGAAAATCAATCGTATTATATTTGGCTGGTTTCCATTTGAAGGAATAATCCCAAGTAGTTTTAAATAGCGGTCCGGAATCACCCTCACGGTCGGAACCAACACCATAATTAGCAGGGGTAAATATGAGTCCATCTATTTCATATTCATACAAATCCTGTTTTTCTTGATATAGAATAGCATCACAACATTGGAATATAGATTGATCTGGATTATCAGCCTTAAATTGTTTATTAGTAAAACGCATTGGCGAAATACTATCATTTATTACTGATTTTGCATTGAGGTTTTTCATTATACTAATCAATACCGGTAGACGATATTTAGTTAATATAATAGCTACATCTTTATCGTCACTATATGGAGGAATAAATGCGTTTGAACGAACATCCTTTTTATTCACAATATAAACATCAAATGCCGCATATAAATTAATAAAATCGCCTTTTTTATTATGTAATATATGTTCACCATCTAAGATACTATGCATCAAATCTACATCCTTAGTTATTGCACCCGTAAATTGAACGTTCATATTTGTATCGATTAAATAAATTTTGCCATCACCCGCAATATACATAAGCTTTCTCATACCATCTGCTTTTTCGGTTACAGTATAATTCATGCGAATATTTGGAATCGCAGAATCATCATTAATGGGGGCAATATTTGCGTTTTGTAAGGTAGCCGAGGACGGACCCATGAAGAATCTAGGTACCATTCGCATCCTTTCATTGTATTCTTTTCCATGAACGAGTTTCAAATAATTAGTACCTATTTTTTTTATTTCGGAATAAGAGATAGGATAGTTAGTATTTTGTAGCCCAGATAATACATATTTGACAACTTTTTTTAATTCTTTCATTAAGACGCGGTTGTCGTTATAATCGGTTCCTGGACCAACCTTATTATTTAAAATTTCCAATTCAATTTCATATTTTTCTGGACTATCGGTAATATTCGCAGCTTGAAAGGTATATTCGGATTTAGATTTATAGATGGTACGACCTTTATAGGTAGCCTTTTCATTTTCACTACTTTTAACGATACTCATATCGACTCTGATTGGAAAATCTGAATGTGTAAACGAGACGCGATTAATATAACGGAATGTTTTTTTACTATCTTCCCATGTTGATTTAATATTTTCGGCAAATGGACTATATGGTTTGATATTTTTCTCAGTTTGATAAGATACCCTCATATTGTATTCATCCAAATTAACTGGATATATTGGGTTGTTATCAATATTTGCATATTGTTTTTGCGTAAACTGAGGATTAATATCACCAATTGTTAGTGAGTTTGTAGTACAGTATTTTTGTATATTATGAATACCATTTATCTCAACACGAACATTTGACATTTTTGTCGTACCAGTTTTTTTATCAATATATTCGCTTTGAATTTTTAGACTATAATCATTAGTTGTTTCCATGCGAAACCCAACAGATTTAAGTTTTTGAATCACATTATCAAAATCAATTTTTGAGATAGGGTTTATTCCACGCGTACCAAAACGAACTTCCAATTCAGGAGTTCCGCCTAGTCCAGTATTCGTTACATTATCTAAATACTTAGTTATAATATTATCAAATTGCTGTTGGGAATTTAACTCGGACATGTATATATACTTGAACATATTATTTTATATAGGTTTCAATTTTTATTTTAAAAAATAGTAAATAATAATGATATTTTTAATAAAATATAGCATAATAATCAAAACAACTATTCATGTACTACTCTTTATAAATAGCTTAAAATTGCTTGATACATTTGAGGTCTAGTCAAATTTACAAAATCTATATGTAATTTACTACATATATCCCTCAAATCATTGATTTTATAACTGGAGATGGCTTTTAATGGCTTATCTAAATTTTCTAGTTTCCAGAAATGATTGCGATAATATTCCAATTGTTCTTGTGTTAAATTTTTCTTCAATCCGAAACATTTTTCTTTTTGTTCAATCGCAAAAACGGGTTTGTTTGTATCTGTAATAATTTCGTAAAACTTTTTATTATCTATATAAAAAACATTAATGTCAAATAAATGACACATTGCTTTTACAGTTGCCATTGTTATTCGTTGACAATTTGCTAATTCATCTTCAACAGTCGCCTTACTAATTTTAATTGGTTTTAATATTTCCTTTTTACCACGAAGTTGTTCTATCCAATTATATTTAATTTCCTTTTCTTTTGTAAAAAAATTGTGGATCATGTCATATTCGTGTAGTCCACAAAGGGCAATGTAAAAACACCAAAACAAACTGTCTTTTTGTTTGGGGAAAAAAATATTATCGGTTGACTTTATAATATTTTTTGATGTTTTTTTTCTTCCAATATCTTGATTCCTATCTACATGTAATAGAGTTGAATAAGAAACAATATTTTTCTGAGTCAACATATGTGGCAATAATTCAGTAATAAAATCAGAGTTCTGCATTTAGTGTATTGTTACTAGTATTCGTGTGATTGTCTTTAATATCTTTAAAAAATGTATTTGACAAAGAACTCTTTTGTTGTTCAACTTCGTTCAATTGCGACTCTTGCTCTTTGACATAATCTAGATAATTTGTTAATTTACTTACTACCTCATTACTAACATTTGTTAAATTAATAAAAACTCCATTTGTATTCTCGTTTAAGGTACATGTCTCATTATTCTTAAGAATTTTCAATATCTCAATTTGGTGAAACTGGCTTAGTGTCTCAATCTTCTCTTTTAATGTGGTCAAATTCATTGTTGTCATTATGATATCTCACTGAATTGTTTTTAAATCTTTTCTGTAATAACTAGTTTTGGTTTCCTTTTCATGGTTGTATTTTTCTTTATTTTATCTTCCTTTGGTTCAACTAATTCACCAATAATACTGACTTGTGGGTCATTTAATTCGTATCTTTGACCGATTACACGAACAGTAATATCATCATTTTCTTTAATCGTATTGAAATAATTATTATTGTAATGATGATCTCTGCTTACATAGGCAACAATAGGTGAAATTTCTTCATTAATAACTGCTCTGATTCCTGCTTGGGTCATATTCTTAACATTACATTTTATAAGCATTCCTTCCACAGGACAACATACTAAACATTCAAATACAACTTCAAACATTACTGTGTTTTCAACTAAAATACCACTTGAATAAGTTAATACTTTGGTAGAATCGGGCTTAATAAATCCTTCGATGTTACATTTTCCTTCTATTTGCTTTTTTATAATTTTTTCAAGAGTGTCCTTAATATTTTTACCAACATTATTGAAGGGAATATGTATTTTTCTTGTTAACAAATTCGTCATATAAACACCAACATCCTTATTCTTTTGTGCACCCTTTTTATTTATATTCTTGCCAGTCATATTCTTGTTCATTACTACTATATAATAAGAATTTAATCTTTAACTAATAATCAATTTTTAATTAAATAGATTATTATTTGTTAAAAAAATTTAAGATATTTTTCTCTTTCAGACTATTCTCATGTAAACCCTGATATATATAAAATTGATTGTATTAATAATTGTTTTATGATAAATAAATACTTATTGGAAATATGGGAAATGTCATAAATCGTAAAAAAAATCCCAATGAATTAAAAAGTTGTTTAATTTGTTGGGAAAAAATTAGCACTCGAGAATGGGTCGAATGTGTTATATGTAATATTGTATTACACAAATTATGTGAAAAAAAATATAGAGGTGAAAAAGGATATTGTGAATGTCCTCATTGTCGTAGAATTGGAACAATTGGAACTGTATGTTGTTCTACATAATGGCCGCTTTGAATGAAAAAAAAAGGTGTGATTCACAACCATTAAATGTTATTTACAATAGCTTCGGATGGATTCAAAAACCAGATTTTATTATCCTTTTTAGTTTTGTTATAAAAACGCAATAATAATTCTTGTATTACACAAAATTCTATTTTTTTTCTTCCTTTTGTATTCTCTGATGTATATTTACTTTTATCAAGTATATGATTGAGAATTCCAAATGTATCTGATTTACCAGATTGGTCACATCGAGCACCTTTTCCTCGTTTATCTTCCATGTCCTTGACCTTGAAAATATTATATTCATTTTTGAAATTACCAATAAATCCAACATATCGATTGAACATAGTCGGTGATATTGCTAATTTTTCTATTTCCTGTGATAAATCGGTATAGTCTTCTGACTCACCTTTGCTCCATTTTGTGTCTCCTTTTACTAACAAATATTGTTTATTTTCTTTTGAGAGAAGAATTCCAACAATCCCTTTATTCTTTAAAATCATATTGTCGTATATTTTTTTTATTTTTTTCTCAAATGTGGTCAAGTTATTTGTAAAATAAAGATAGTCAAGCGTTTCGTTCACTTCATCCAAAGTTAAATACTCTATTATGTGTTGTAAAATAAGTTCTTTGTACTCTGTAGTTGATATATTAAAATTATCCTTCAAATAGTTGGTATGATGTAACATGGCGGCATATACATACCAATCATCTTCGCCTCGTTCTAGCTTTGTAGTTGGTTTATTTGCCAATTCAAATGTGGTTTCTATTGTCTTTATTTTATTACTCATATTATTTGTGGTCTGGGTTTCTGTAATATTGTTCTTTAGTTTCAATGGTTCTTCGGGTTCCTTCAATGGATACACTATAGATTCGTGTTTAAAATCGATTGGATTACGGCGGTCATAAATACTAATGTTTTCATTGTTCAATTCAATTGGTTGAAACAAATAATACTCCTCAATGTTTCTTAGATGACCTAATCGGTTAAATTTATCCGTAATATATTCATTGTCATCTTCAATCAAAGTAGTCAATGCCGCATTGATTTGAACTAACGGATAATTTTTAATAACATTGATTTCACTAATTAAATTGTCCTTTTTATAAAAAAAACGATTTTTGAACAAGTCACGTATTCTTTGTATTATTTTTTCAGTATTCATTAGTATAAATGATTCATTATATGTATCTAATTTAATATCACTTTCTACAATTGTCTTAAACGGTTTGCATTTAAAATCACATGTATCCATGTAATCACATGATACTGTTTTTGCCTTATCACCAATGGGAAAGTCAATCATCATTTTATTAGATAATTGTTGTTTAACGATGGTATTCATGTTTTCTTCTGTGAATTTCGTTTGGTCAATATTTAAAATACAATCAACTGATGATTCTTTTAATAATCGACTAACACGACCTATTTGGACTGCTTTTATTTCGGCCAAACGATATATATACAAATCAATTGCCTCTTCATCCGATTCATTGAGTAATGTTCCATAAAGGAATATTTCAACATTTCTCTCTATAAATTTCAATTGTTTATGACTACAAGTTCTAACTGCTCTGCCAATAATTTGTTCAATTAAACTTAGATTATACCATGGTTCTAATATATGAACTTGTCTTAGGTTCTTAAAATCAATTCCCTCTGCTCCTGTCATGGAAATAATGACAACCTTGATTTTCTCTCCGTTTTTGTTGTCTTCATCTGTTAAATTCTTTAGGTCGTATACCTTGTCTGGTGAAAGCGCCTTATCGCCAGTAATCATTGTATAAGTTGCTGGCCTAAACGCAGTTGGGTTATCCATTTGTTCTTTGGTTAAATAAGTGGTGGCGTCTATTTTGGCAGTAGGTGGTGTTTTGAACAAATTAGAAGTTTTTGTTCCGAAACGACTAAATCCGATTGATTCTAATGCTAGGGCCATAGGTACTGCACCACCATCAATAAACTGACTATAGATTAAAACAATACCATCTGAATTCATAATAGAATCGGTTATGCTTTTTATCTTGGCGCTATATTTACCAATATTATCCGGTGAAAAAATTTCGCCAAACTCGCTATTTTTGTCATTGTCTTTATATTCGAAATTTTTTCTAGATGGTGGGTTATTAGTTTCAGTAAATTTCATAATTCTTTTCAACCCTTCACTTCCTAGCAAAGTTTTAGAATTAAAACTAGATGACGATTCAGAGTCTGAACCAATAAGTTGTTTGGTTGGATATACAATATTTAACGCTTGTAGTGGTTTTTGAAGAATAGTATATCCAAATGAATCCATATTTTCAAATCCGGTCATACCTCCCTTTGTTTTTTCTATATTGGTTTTGATTTCAGATAATATATAATTGTAGCCTTTTTCTTGATAGGTTCCACATTGATTTACATAGACATCTAAATGTTCAAGTGGTTGTACAATGGATTTATTATTCATTTGTTTTCGAGGATAACTAATTTCTTTAAATGTGTGATCTTTCGCAAAAAGTGATGGGAAAATTCTATATGGGAATGTATACGGATTTTCACCTCGAACAAATGACACATACCCAGTGGCTTTTCTGCGCAACAAATCTTCTCCCACATTATTTCCATCTTTATCAATTAAGAAATTCCCATCTTTATCAAATACATCTTCCAATTCTATCGTAGACCGTTTATCATTTAAATTCATTACATTTAATAACCAGATAACCTCTTTATAACTATTATACATGGGTGTAGCAGAGAGAAAAAGAAGTCGTAAGTTATCGACATATTTCACCAATTTAAACAACTCGTTTGCAACTCGTTTGTCTTGTTTTTCGTCACTAATACGAATATTATGAACCTCGTCAATAATAACTAGTCGATTATTAAAATGCTGTTTTAATTTTTTTATCATTATTTCCTTCCTTTTTATAGGGTCGTTTTCTTCCACCTGTGATTTTTTTTGAATGTAATTCGCGAATTCAATGTATCCTACGAACAAATAAGATGCTTTTATGATTCGTTGTATTTGACGTGTCACCTTCTCTTTCGATAACCCTTTCATATTCATTGGATTTATCTCTTTTAAATATTTATTGCCAGTACAAGCTCTTAGATTCCAAAGACCGTCTACTAATTTCAGTTTTCGTTCGTCGAACAATTGTAATTTAAAATTTTCTTGTACATTTGGCGAAGCTACAACAATAATGCGTTGATTAATACCCAATTGGTTTAAATAGGTTCGCATTTCCTCTGCTACAGTGATTGCACTACATGTTTTACCAGTACCTAACCCATGATACAAAAGTAAACTATTGTATGGTGTTTGGAAACTTAAAAAATTCCGGACAAATATTTGATGAGGAGATAGTTCAAATTCAGCCTCACATAACTTAGTCGCCTGTGATTCAATGTCATAAAGAGTTCCATCATATTTATTTTCGTTAAATTCTTTCTTTTCGGCCAATTTGATATTGAAATCTGGGTCATCTAGTGACGGATATAAAGCATCATAACTCGTTTCATTTTGAGAAATAACATTCGCATCTAATTGTTCTTTTTTCAATAAAAATGTGTTATAGTCGATATCATCTAAATCGATTTTTTCAAAATTGGTTTGATACACCTCTTCTATATTTTCTTCAGTTAAATCGGGTATTTTTTTTATGATTCGCAATTTTCGTGGCTTGCGCTGCTTTTTTTCCATATTATACTTATATTATACTTGTAAAAAAGTATAATATAAATAACCAAGATACGATTACTTCACTTAGATATTTATGATAATTTCTTTAATTCATCTTATACATCTGTACAATTGTGTTAATTTTCGATAGTAAGTTTTTTTTCTCTAAATTATAAGGTCTTATCTTTTCCATACATTCTTCGTATGACATCCATTTCATTTCACTCACTTCTGATTGTTGAAATTGATTTGTATGAACCGTATTTGCATCGATTGTACCAACAAAATATTTGTGTTTGTATGACTTCATATTTGAACCAGTAAAAATTTCTTCGTATGGGATAATGTTTTGAAGCAATGTAACATTCGATCGGATATAACCAGTTTCTTCTTCAAATTCTCTTAAAGCACAAACTAAATCCTTTTCTTGATAGTTTCGCCTACCCTTTGGAAATCCCCATTCTGTTTCATTCCAGTTTACTGTACTTGCTTTGATTATCTTTTCTAAATTATATTCCATTTTATTAATTTCGACCCCACATTTTAATGTCTCGAACTTATCTCTGGAAATTTTCTCCTCGCCTCTGTATTGAATTCCCATTTGATCACCCCATAGGTAGGTCCACAATTGTTCAAATGTAGATTTGCCGATCAATTGCTTTTCGTGTATTGACATTTCATTAAATACATTTACTAAATATTCATAATTGTGCAGTGGGTATTTACCTCTCATAAATTCAACAAACCCTAAACTGTGCTTACGACGAATCACTAGATATTGTAATTGGTCGGCTTGTTTTCTAAATATAATAATACCAATACTTGTAATTGGATGTTTGCATGTATGAAACACATGTCCGTTTTTTCCACAGTTATTACAGAAATTATTAAAGGATCTGTTTTGTGGTGTTTGTAAATTGGAATGTTGGTTATTCGAATTGGAATGTTGGTTATTCGAATTGGAATGTTGGTTATTCGAATTGTTCTGTTGATTATTGGAATGTTGGTATATACGCGTAATCTGTCCATTGGATGTATTATCTCCACTCGATGTATTATGCCCACTCGATGTATTATATAAGATAGTATTCATATTCGTTATATGTTATTTTGCGTATCTTTTTATATCGTTTCTATTTAATGACAGATAAATCACTTGACCCAACTGTATGGGGTCCTCATTTCTGGTTTTTTTTAATGACACTGGCAGTATCTTACCCATTAAAAGCAAATGATGTAACAAAAAAAAAATACTACGATGTAATAAATAATTTTCCATTATTCATTCCTCATCCAAAAATAGGCAATAATTTTAGTAATTTACTCGATAAATACCCAGTATCGCCTTATTTAGAAGGAAAAGATTCCTTTTTAAAGTGGGTACATTTTATTCACAATAAAATTAATATTGACATAGGAAAGGATGAGATTACTTATACAGAAGCACTTAATAACTACTACGAGTTGTATAAACCGAAAGAAATTATTTTACAAGAACAAATCAAATACAGAAAAAAACTACTATTTGTAGTAATATTAGTATCTATGATTGGATTTGGATATTATTTATATAAAAAATAATTCTCTCGTCAATATAAGAATCGGCTTTGAATATGAGAAACAAAAATACAAGAACGCGGAATTATAATAATAGGACTTCACATAATAACACGCGAAAAATAAATAGAAGTCCTGTCAAAAAAAAGACAAGAAGTCGATTGGGTGGCGAGGCATTGGGTTCGGGTGGATTCGGTTGTGTATTTAAACCCGCGTTAAAATGTAAAGGTAGTGTGAATCGCACAACAGGTATTAGTAAAATGTCTATTGAAAAATACAGCAAACAAGAGATGCTCGAGATAACTCGAATCAAAAATAAGCTACATAAAATAAAGAACTACGAACAATATTTTTTACTTAATGTTGATAGATGTAATCCAGACAAACTGACACCGGAAGACATGAAACATTTTAACAAGAAATGCTTTTCGTTAACAAAAGAAAACCTGAACGAAAATAATATTAACAAAAATTTAAATAAAGTTTCTATATTGAACATGCCTGATGGAGGTATTGATTTAAAGGATTGGTTAGTTCATGATGGTAAAATAACACGCGATAAAATGTTTTTATTAAATCATGCTATTATTCGGTTGTTAGAAAAAGGTGTAAGACCAATGAATGAAGCAGGTGTTATACACAATGACTTGAAAGATCGTAATATATTAATAGATAAACACGCAAATGCGAGAATTATAGATTGGGGACTTTCTGGAGTAGTCGTTAATAAGACTATCCCGGTGGAAATTCGCAATCGACCACTTCAGTTTAATACACCATTTTCATCAATGATATTATCTGATGATTTCAAACTGAACTATGACGCTTTCTTATCAAAAGTTAAAAATGGAGAGCTATTGTTTAATACTGCGAATATTAGGAATTATGTAGTAAATGAATATTTGATTAAATTGGCCAGATATTATGGATATTATGACGATAATGTTATTTTATTTAAAACCATATTTAATCCGGGAATCAGCGAAGAAACTTTTTTGTCTGAAGTGAAACGAGACAATTTAATCGAATATGGATATTACTTGTACTACTTATCAAATTACATTACTGATATACTTATGAAATATACGAACGATAAATTAGAATTCGAAGTGAACAAATATTTTATGGAATGTTACTTATTTAACAGTGACATATTTGGCCTGGTAACTGTCTATTATAATTATTTTGATTCAAATGTTAAATTTGTAGATTTCGATGATGAAACGCGGAAAATTTATTTAAACCGTGTTAGGTCTATGTTGGTTGAAAATATATATTCAAATGGTGATCGTAAAATAGATGTAACTAAATTAGTAAATTCATTACACGAGTTAAACAAAATAGTAAATTATGATAATACATTATCTATTTCTAGTGGTAAAGAAGCGCTTTATTCTATTTTTGCATCGAATGATATATCATCCTATAGTCGTTCTAGATTCTCGGATACCTTAACAAAAAAAAATGGTTTAATAGATACATCAAAGTCCAAGTCAAAGTCTAAGTCTAAGTCTAAGTCCAGGTCAAAGTCCAAGTCTATATCAAAGTCCAAGTCTAAGTCCAAGTCCAAGTCAAAATCCAGATCAAAATCCAGATCAAAGTCAAAATAACCTTGCAATATGATTATATTATAACTATAATATTTGTAAAAAATAACCTTTATAAATATTATATGAAATTGGAATTATTAATTTTAGCAATTACCGGATTTTTAATCGTAAATACATATCATGATGGAAATTATGTGAAAATATTACAGTCATGGCAGAAATATTTTAAAATTGCCGGGTTTGCATTTGCTGGATTAAGTGCCTATCTATTCTTGAAAAAAAACCCGAATGAGTCGCATTCACTTGTTCAACAAGCAGTAAATATTGTGAAATGTATTCCTAGTGCACAGTCATCACTTGATGTATTGTCACCCTTTATGGATTTCTCTAATCAAACATCATTTATGAATGGAGGTGGCAATGGAGGAGGTGGAAACGATTCATTTTACACACAACAACAATCACCACATCAACAACAACAAATTAATCGTATTATGGAATCTGGTAAAAAAAGTACCAAACGTTGTGTTAGCGAAACTAAGAAAAAATTCGTCGCATCACAGCAGGGTTGGATATGTGGACATTGTAAAAAACAATTACCCGCTTGGTTTGAAGTAGATCACAAAATTCGATTAGAAAATGGTGGTTCTAATCATGTAGATAATTTAGTAGCATTATGTAGAGATTGTCATGGTAGAAAAACTGCTATGGAAAATCTTTAGACCATTATACCAATCATATAGAGATTTATTTCTAATGAGTTATTAATGGATAGTTCTTCGATGAGTATACCTCCACAGAATAATACTACTACACAAGATAAAATTACAGACAAGATAAAATCAACTAGTATGGAAACATGGTATAAAATTGGCCTAGTGATTTATTGTATCTGTATTATTATATTATTTACTCGAAATCCATATGACATTATTACAGGAGATAATAAAGGATTGGGTATATTTATGTCATTATTTGGTGGGTTCTTACTACTAATGATGTATTTATTTTATGCGGATAAAAAATTAACAACTGAAAATGTTAAACAATTATCAGCATTGAGTTATTTCGGTAAAATACTGTCTTTTATTGGATTAATCGGACTTGTTGGTGGAATAGTCTATTTACTTGTAAAAATTGCTTATTATTTTAGTAACGCTAGTTACGCAATGACCTATATTTTGAATTGGTTAATTGTTATTGGATTATTTACTATGATAACCAAATATCTTAAATTAGACCAAATACCTGGGGGGAAATCATCACCATCGTGGACCCGCTTTTTAATACAAATTATTACTTATATACCCTGCTTAGTTCTTAGTTTTGTCGATTATATTAAATATCAATATGAAATCACTACAAAACCAATCATCATTGTATTGGTAGCAGAACTAGTATTCATCGCGCTATATTTCGTTTTACCATTTGTTATGCAATATATAGTCACTCATAATGCAGTTCAATTAATAAAAGATCCAATTAATACTAATTTTGAAAAATCACTTGGTTCATTTGGTTCAGTTAATTTCGTAAAAGACAAATTTCAATACCATTATGCTATTTCTGGATGGTTTTACATTAATTCTTTCCCACCTGAGACAAATCCTAACTACGATGAGTATACTACTTTATTAAATGTCGGTGGAAAACCAAACATAACCTATAATGTATCGAAAAATAAACTGAAAATAAAAATGAAAACCCAAGGACATGTTGAGCGCGTTTTGTTCGAGACAGATGATTTTAAAATGCAAAAATGGAATAATATCGTTGTTAATTACGATGGTAACACATTAGATATTTTTATTAATAATGTTCTCGTATCTACCACAGAAGGTGTAATCCCTTATAATTCCAATACAATGATAACATCTGGCACAACCCGCGGTATATCTGGTGGTATTTGTAATGTAATGTATTTCAATGATAGTATCTCGCGTGCTAAAATAAACTGGTTGTATGATTCGGTTAAATATTTAAATCCTCCTGTTATTTAGAAAAGAAAAATTCTGTTACTATAATATATATTATGTCTGTGATGAATATTGCAATCGGTGTCGTTGTTGTCATATTAGTTATAATTATAATTAGATACTTTTGGGGAAGCTCTAATAAATTATCTGGGTTACAGGATGCTAAGACTGTGACTAAAATCCCCGCAAACACATTAAGTGTCAGTAATTCAGTAAATTATGCTTACTCTGCCTGGTTTTATGTTGACGATTGGAGTTATCGTTATGGCGAGCCAAAAATCATTTTAGGAAGACTTGACAGTGATTTAGAACCATCACCGTCTATTGTTCTAGGAGCCATTGAAAATAATCTTAAAATTCAAACAACAGTCTACTCTTCTGTTGGTGCTACAGAAGGTTCTACTCATACTTGTAATGTTGATAATGTTCCTATTCAAAAATGGGTAAATGTTATTATCAGTCTAAGAGGTCGCACACTTGATGTCTATATTGATGGTAAATTGGTCCGTACATGCGTTTTACCAGGTGTTGCAAAGATTGCTAATAACGCACCTGTATATATTACACCATTGGGTGGATTCTCTGGATTTACATCCAATGTTCAGTATTATGGTGACTCATTAAACCCACAAGAGGCTTACAATATTTATAGAAGTGGTTATGGTGGTTCTAGTTTTGATTTTCCTTATAGTATTAAATTGGAGTTGGTAAAGGATGGTCAAGAACAAGGCAGTGTTTCCATTTAATTTATAAGCAAATAATTACAACAAATTAATTACATATCTAAATTTCTTATGTATAATATATAGATATGTCTGAATTTGGAACAATTTCTTCCGGAGCTGGAGCATTTGATAATTTTAAAAATGGTAGAGTGGTCGACGGGACGCGTGAGTTTTTGGAATCCAATAGTTTAGTAGCAAAAGCCGCCTTTTTATTATTGGTTCTTATCGTCTTTGTATTAGCCGTTCGTATTTCAGCACAGTTTTTATCATGGTTATTCCAATATAATAAATCACCCTATTTGATTGATGGTATGGTCGATGGTAAAACTATGCAAGTTATTCCCCAAGATCCAAATTTAAAGAATGCCGTTACTTTAGTACGTTCTGATAACCAACAGGATGGTATTGAATTTACTTACTCAACCTGGATAATCATTGACGATTTGGTTTATCAAGATGGCCAATATCGTCATATTTTCCACAAGGGAAATGATAATATTAATTACACATCCGAACCCATTGGTATGAATCAACCAAACAATGCACCTGGACTATATATTGCTCCCAATACCAACGCATTAGTCGTCGTGATGAATACTTTTGATAACATTCAAGAAAAGCTGACCATTGATGATATTCCACTTAACAAGTGGATGTGTGTACAAATCCGTGTGTCAAATCATCAACTTGATGTATTTATTAATGGCAAATTGGCCAAACGCCTTATTATGAAAGGAGTCCCTAGACAAAACTATGGAAATGTATATGTTGCTATGAATGGTGGATTTTCTGGAAACATTTCTGACTTGAGATATTTCAATTCAGCTTTAGGAACTGCTGAAATTCAAAGCATTGTCGACAGTGGACCCAATTTAACATTGGTCGGATCAGAGGTTACTGGCAATCAGCCTAAATATTTATCCTTGAGATGGTTTTTCATGGGTGAAAAAGATGGATATAATCCATAAACAATACTACTAATTAGGTCAATATAATAACAATTTAATCAATTATTATTATATACAAAATAATGTCATTTTCTTATTTTGATGGACTAATTACATCAAGTACTTTTATTAGTAAAATTTATTATGATGCCGCCAGCAATATTGTATCGGGTATTTTAGATACGAATAATACTATTACAATAAATCCTTTGGATTATTGTACGAATAACGATTCTGATTTTACTATAAATGCTATGGTTATTGGTGGTGGAGGTGGTGGAGGTGGGAAGGGTGTCTTCTTGTCGCTTGGAGGGTATGGTTTTAATACTGCTGGTAGTGGTGGTGGTGGTGGAGCTAATGTATTGATATCTTTTCCAAATAATTTATTAACAAATAATATATTTGAAGCAGTCATTGGAGAAGGTGGAATTTGTAACAGCAGTGGCTTCGGAAATGCTGGTGGTCAAACCAAATTAAAATTATCTACAGGTTCATCTATTATTGAGTGTAATGGTGGTGCTGGTGGACTTATAAGAGTACCAAAATGGGAGGCACCATCATCTGGTGGTGGACTACCTGAAGGTGGTGCTGGTGGTACTGTGTCATTTACACTACCTGGTGTAACTACTATTAATGGAGGTTCAGGTGGTAAAGGAGGTACGGGAAATAATGGGTGGGTTATTGATGATCCAACTCCCACATTCCCATTAGACTATTATAAAGGATTTTCTAGTCAATTTGGTCTCGATACCTCTTCAAATCCTATTTCTATACCCTTAATAGATATTTCTGATAATTTGAATGCTCAATATGGTGGATGTGGTGGGGGAGGGGGGGGACCGTGGGCGGACGCTGCTACGGCTACAGCATATACAGTAGCAGACGGTGGATTAGGTGGCGGGCAAAATATTACTGCTTCTGATGGAACATATTACGACTTCAGTTACACTGCTATAGGATTGAAGAACGGATCATACAACGGTGTAAGTCCACAACTTGGTTCTGCACCTTCTGTTGTATATGGTGGTGGTGGTGGTGGTTATAGTGGTTGTGGTGACCACGAACAGTTGGGAGCTGATGGAATGTCAGGTGCTGTATACTTCTGGTTTGAACCTCCACCACCTCCACCACCTTTAACAACTGGTTGTGAATGGAATCCTTGTCTTAAGACAGAAACACGATTGTGGTCAAGAGACAATGGTTCATGTATTGATATATCAGGTGTTAAAATAGATGGTAAACAAATCACCTACCAAGATTTGGACGAAAAACGAAAGGCTACTATTCTACAATATAAAGGAAATCAGGCCGGATTTTCTAAAAAACAAATGTTTTCAAGATTATCCAGAGGTATTGGTCGCCAACGCGGGCAAACATTTGCCACGCAGAGTGATACCTATACAAATTCAAA
>Ga0209658_1000024_pt1 | contig 145106 bp, 115 predicted proteins | sample SaaInlV_150m_DNA_6_FD_184656 | JGI IMG/M metagenome (GOLD analysis project Ga0209658, IMG submission 184656) | Marine microbial communities from expanding oxygen minimum zones in the Saanich Inlet - SI037_S4LV_150m_DNA (SPAdes) (version 2) | ecosystem: Environmental > Aquatic > Marine >...
ATATTCTAAGCGGATGTCATGGTTTTGATGTATTCTAGAATCTCTGGTAGTATCTCAGCCCTATCTCTTAGGTCATTCATGTACAGCTGTTGTCTAGTCAACGGGTCGGTATGATGGGAGGCTACCCATTCGGTAAGCGCTACCCTGTCATAGTATTGCCCTTGTGGCGTCTGAACCAAATCCGCAGTAGGAGATGCTAATATAGGACACCTCAATTTCTCTGCTATGGCTTCCCAACACGCTGGACCTGAATTCTCAAGCGATGCTAGAGCCCCTTGTAATAGCTCCGTATCATTCTTCTTCAGTGCCTTCAATACGTAGGAGGGGTCTGCTGGTAACCCCCTCTCAAATAAAAGACCCATGAATCGTTTCATGATTTTGTTCTTGATGATCAGGTTGCTCGCACGTGTGGTGAGCTTGGTGGACGGGTGCTTCAACAGCCGCTCCACATGTTTTACTTTCTGCTTACGAGCTGCTATTTCCAAAAATGTTTCTCCGTGCCGTTTGAAATCATTCGGGTCTAACCCAGATTCCAAGCATCTGTGGAGGTAAATAGGCGGTGCCATCAGAAGGTGCTGCGGTAAAACGTAAGGCATTTTAATCGCTTTGCCCAAAACGGCGACAAAAATATCTATCTGTCTTCTTTTCAACGCGGCCAAGACATGGTGCTCCGTTGTCATGTTACATATCTGTAGATGTTCTAAGACCTCCGACGCGGCCTCTTTACGGATTATCTGATGAGTTTCATCCATTCTATAAGAATATGCGACACTATATATAGTCTTATGGATTGGTGTAAGAATGAGTTCAGTGCTTATAGAACACATTATCAACAACGGCGAGCATTGTTTTAGCATGACAGCCGTTGGCAACCAAGTATTCTGGGGCGCATTAGGCTTCAGACGGGACGCTATCGCATGGGCAGCAAAACTAAAAAAAGATTTATTGGTAGTAACCCAGAACGATGAAGACTACATAGATGCTTCTACTTTGCTCAGAATAACCAAGAGTATTCAAAAAGATGGTGACAACGAGAGGATTAGAGAGTTTGTAAAGTTTTTAAGACGGTATGGCGGCCGCACTACCAAGAGAGCGGTATCCACACTGGCGTGGAAGGAGATTGGATTTAAGCAGCAATGGTGTTGTGCTGGTTGTCTCGAGATGTTGAAACCAACTATGGAAGTGGACCATATTATACCACTGGAGCAGGGAGGCAAAGATTGCATGGAGAATCTACAGGTGTTATGTGCGGAGTGCCATGCTCGTAAGACGAGAGACGAACGGTTGGAAAAGATTGGGTTGAAGAGAAAGTTAGACACCTCTCCTGTAGTGAAGACTAGTAAATATTTCGAAGAGTATCATTATAATGGTCCTGTTTAAAATCTAAGTTTTATGTATAGTTGTTTTGCCAATGTTGTTGGTTTTTTTACCCATCTTGTTGTCCCATCTTCCTCTTGCTGGGGTACATACTTCGTACTATTCGACTTGGGACTATGCAGCTTCGGCCCCACCGGCTGCTTGCGGACCTTTGGCCGTGCTATTCCTCCTGGTAATTTCTTCTGTAGTGCCCGTCTCGTCTTTCTCTTCTCATACGATACAGAGCATAGAGTGGTTTGACCACGCATACCTGCGAAGAGTGAATACATGTTACAGAATTCTACACCGTGTCCGCTGCCATCAGAGAAGAAGGGCCATACCGTCTCCCCTTTTTCCTCGAATTGTTTTTTATCTTCTTTATCGATAGCCTTCTTATATTCATCTGCTTGGGTGAAGTCTGGCCAGTCTTCAACGGTAAATTCTTCTACTGGATAATCCCTTGGCATGGCGGGCCACATCTCTGATTCAGTGTCTTGTTTTTCTACTTGATGCGCTGTATTGGTTACAACATGGATGAGCTCATGGAACAAAATGAGCGTTTCGATTAGTATATTTTTTAGCTCTACCATGTCCATGTTGTGCCATTGTGGATTTCTATTCAACATATCTTGAAACTCTACCTGAAAATCTTCCAATCGATAGCCAAAGATGTTGGTGTATGTTCCCTTCTCCTCCGGCTTTACATACCTGTAGGCTGGTATGTGCCCGTGCTTATCTGCGGCGTACCCATAGTCAAAGTCTATAAGCTTACCCCGTTGAAAGGGTGTAAACCTGTATTCTCTACTATACAAGCATAACGCTTTGCGATTGGTCCAGATAGTTGTCAGATTACTCTTCATGGCACCCACAGCAGCAGAGTATCCTTTTTCCCGTTCTTCCCATTCGTGTATAATATATGTGTTGAGTTTCCATTCTTCTCCCTCTTTTCTATGGAAATAGCATTTGTCACCGTACTTGAATAGGCCAGTATCCGGATTAACTAGTGCTTTGACAAAAAAATGTGGTTGTTTGCGAAGTTTACCTGTGGATTCTCCTGTGGGTTCTCCTAGTGTTTCCCATTCCGAAGCAAACCAACTAAAGAGTTGGAAATCTTTAGTAACGGCTTGAGCTTGCTCACTCGGAAGGAGAACGTGTATATTTTCATACATTTCGGTAACTATCTGTTGGACAACGATGACTAATTTACTTTTTATGTTCTGTCTAAACTGGTCGGTTCCCACAGAATTTAGCTCGGCCATCTTCGCTTGGTATATCTCCAACATAATTTGATTACCACCGAAATCAGGGACATAATCAGTAGATTGTTCTTTAGCTAAACTAGACATAATATTGTTTATTGTTAATATTAAATACTACCCATACACTAATTTATAAATACCAAATACAACAAGTGCCTGTACCACTGGGTCCAACCGTGCGAAACTGGCAACAAAACCTTGTAGTGTTGATTGATGCTGTACAGCTCTACACCAAGGACATTGAGGATGAATACTACTACTACTTATTCTACACCAACATCTAAAACATATACAATGTGTACAGGACGGAAGTCTAAAATCGGCTTTCCTATCATAACATATCTTGCATTTATCAAGATACATTGTCATAGTGCCAAACGTCTAGAAATAGTTCCCAAATTAGTTTGGGCATTCCCTCGTTATTGTATTTATGCAAACATGCTCCCGAAATAGTATTAAACGTGTAGAGGTTGTCTCCAGAGTCGTATTCACCTTCTTTTTGTTCCAGGTATGCTTTGACATGGTGTATAAGCTTTAGGAAGTGCATCCAGGTTAACAAATTAGAAAGCCGGCTCGAGTCTTTGGGGTTTTGTATTTTTACGCCTATAGTCCCCAGTGCATTTGACCACGCTTCGTTTTGTGCCTCGTCCCCGCGTCCTTTGCCCGGCGTCCATTGACCCGGTATAACGTGTTGGTGTTGGGACCATAGTTCAAATACGACAAAGTTACGGATATCGGACAGGTAGACACGACCTAAAAAAACTTCTGGCCATTCTACACCACTCTGTTTAATGATTCGTGCTGCTGCTATTCTGGCATCGTCGTCGTCTACTTCTTCATAGATAGCTTGGCGCACCATTGGTTTAAACTCTTCAGTGAATTTACCGGTTGTGATGCGTATGAACTGGGAGAAAAAATTATACAACATGTCTTTGGCCTCTGCGTTGGAATCTTTGATATTCTTTTCTAATTCGCTTAAATTATTTATAAAATTATCATGGAGTTGTTTCTCTGGGTGTTCGATACGTCTGCGCTTTCGTTTCCGTTCGGACATACTGAGGGTATAGAGGTAGAATTTATATTAAAAATTAGAAACATTAGGATTTAAAGGATTTAATTTTACTTTGAGCTTCAATGCGCTTATTCCTCATCGGTTTTCTCGACGGTAGGTGGGAATTGGTACTGGAATGACAATTCCACCATAACTTTGTAACGGCCGTTAATTCCTTCCTCGTGGTTGGAATTAAACTTGGACGCTTGCTTGCTCGTGAAATTAGCGCGAATGTCGTTCAAATTCGTAAAAGGCATGCGTGACAATACCTGTGCTTCTAAGTCCTTAATAACACGGTCAAATACATGGGCAGGAACTTGGACGTAGGTACCGTTGAACCTATGTTCATCGTCTACATTAATTCCGAGTTGTTCCCAATTGTTTTTAATAACGTTAAGGACTACGTGACCCTGATGTACCAAATAATACTGTTCTCCGGGAAACGCTACAACACCATCCCACAAGTTCTCATTGTTGTAAGAACCGTATTGTTGGATATAGCGGTCGTTTGCGACGTCACTTGGTTTGTATGCAATGATGTTACACCTACTTTTCTCGTAAGGCAATACGTTAAGCATATTTTTGAAACCATTGCTACCCACGGCTGCGCGCGAACCAAAATCGGTATGGCTTGGTGCATGAAGCCAGCCCTGTTCGTTCTGAACATTTGGTTGCTGTTCAGATGTGTTAAACAAATTCAAAGAAACAGTGACTGGCTCACTACAGTCGGAATAGACGGCACTACAACTAATACCGGTGATGATACCTTTACTGTAATCTACTGACGCGATTTCAGATTTGAAAATATCCTTAGCGCCGGCCAAACGTACCGTATGGCCACGTGCCAATTGGTCAGCAGTTGCGTTTGCTTCGAACACTACACGTGCGATGTTCTCTTCACTTTTGGTAGATTCTGCGAAATTAAGAGCTGGTTCTTCGGCTTCCGTTTCCATTACTTGGTCTGTACTTTCTTCAGTTGGTTTTGACAGGGTATTTTTTAAAGAGGTGGTGTTTTTTCTACTGATACGGCTCATGATAATACACTTTACATAAACCAATATATACCGTCAGAAAACCAAACTGCGCAAGATTCTATATATAAGGCCGACCGATATTAACCAATATGCAGAACTGGACGACACACGATTTAGCACCAGCAGGTGTTTTAAAACCTGGAGAAACACATATAGACGTTTACTCCGACAACAAAACGCCACCTGCTAAAGATTTGAAAAAGGAAGAGGCATGGGATAAACGCATGGATGACCTGAAACCGCCCAATTATCCACCAATCAATAAAAAGACCAGAGAGTGGGAACATCGTCACGAAGCATATAAACAACAGCTAAGGAACGACCCGTCCTACCAATTTCTTATGAAAGTGGCAGCATTCGCCAATATAAAATTAGAAAATATGTGGAACACACCATCCGAAGAACCTGGACGGTCAGCCGTTTCAACCGGCGGCGGTTTGGGCGACATTACTAACCCTGGCGCAGACCCGCTAGACAGCACCAACACCGAGCAGGCCTTCCAACACAAATGGACCACCATCCCGGAGGTGTCGGGTTTAGTCTATCTAAATCCTACCATATTTGGACACCTTCACGAGGCATATGAGATGATAGGCCCAACGATTCCCATGGAGTCGTTAATGGTTTCAGTCGGTGGTACTCTTTTTGCACGTTTGGTTGCTCTTCGGATAAAGATGTCGGCATTCTTATCGGGTTTGAATTACAATTTGGATAGAAATTATCAACGGTTGATACAGCAGCAGACACTGTGCTTGAGAGCGCTCCGTAAAAAAATAGGCGGGCGTGGTAGAGATAACACCAGCAGCTTCATGGTGTCTCCTGCGGATTATAGAAAGTCGGCGAGGAATTTTAAAACATTTAATACGCTGACAGGTGTGTACAACAATACAATGTAGTGTGTATATAATAACGCTATTTAATTTTACTTAAGTTTACTTATGATATCTCTTGGGATTTTTATATAACCTCCATCAACCAGTTTTTCGTTGAACAGTTGAAAACCTGGGTTCTCTTTCTGAATGTTTTCAAACTGGGCAATCAAATCACTGAACGGTTTATACTCTAAACTCAGTGGGATGGAAATCTTGTCCCCTTTGCGTAGGATGTGTTCCACGCTCAGTCCTTCCAAGTGTTCTGCCAACGGGGTAAGTTTAAGCAATTTACCAATGTCCATAAAGTCACGAACTGGTTGACTTGAGAATTTTGCACGTTTCATGCGCAGTTTAGTACCGCTCGACAAGTTGTACTTATTTTCAAAGTCTTTCTTTTTAGTTGCCAACATGCCTGGCGGTTTCAAGACATAGGTGTTGAAACCCTCATTACCTTCCCACATACAGTCGCTAAAAATACGATGACGCTGGGCTGTGCTCATATCGTCCCAATTAAATGTCTTGGAAGATAGACCCATGTTCGATGGGATGAAAAGTTCGTCACTCTCTACAGAGTAAAGCTCGTAGCCACCTAGAGCGGACAGGTGGACCAGGATTTGGCCACCGTCTTCCTTCGGTGTTTTGATAGCATGGTTGGAGAAATAGACCGACGAACCATCGGAATAAAGTGCATTCACTTCGTCCGAATACACACGGCAGTCATTCACCGCGATTTCCGTCGCTCCTAGAATACCTCTAGCAATCTGGTTGCGAACATGGGAAGCAGTGTCCATAATAGATTTACCATTGCCCATATCCATGGTGGTCCAGTTTTCGTAAATCTTACCAACGGTCTCGCCTGTCATGAGGTATTGCGTCCATAAGGAGTAGGTCAACGCTTCCATTGAGGCATTGACTACTAAATGTTTTTGTTCCGTTTCTAGGCCCATATCGTCTATCGATACTGCGTTGTACTCGCCAATATCACAGTGAAATGGTGACAATGCCGCAGGGCTTGCCTTGTCGTAGTCACCATCGACGTGGTGTAATTCTTTAATCGAGTTTAATTGTTCTTTGCTAATTTCTTTATCAATTGTAAATACTGAACGGCCTTTGGCCATCTCTGGATGAAACCAAATCGCATCGGCATACGATAGCTTATATTCGGGTTTCAACGTGACCAAGACACCTTGCATCACCCAGGGAATTTTTTCACTGAGAGTTTTTTGCAAATGGATAGTCCTGTCGTAATCGATAGAACAGTTAGGCAAAATGGTGACAGCGACCACATAGTCTTTCTGTTTGTTAAGCTGAGCTTCCAATTCCTTCAAAGCGTCTTGTAAATCAGAGGGGATGTCATCTCCGTAAATAGAGTTTAGCGGGCTACAGTTTATCATTGTCTTATGAAGACTTCAATAGTAATATATAGTGTGTTTTAACTAGTCAAAGACCAAAACTCAACACCTCCCAATGTCTACATCTTTATCCATATACGAAGTCCAAGTGCTCCAGTAGTCTACTGGGACAGGTATCGTGTACTGCTGGCGGGCACAATTCTCGTCAAAGCATTTCTGAATACATTCACGCTGCCAGGGGTTGATAACTATCCAAGTATGATTCGACTTGTGCATGCGATTGGATATCCAACATTTCTTACAGGTAGTATTCATTAGATAAGTACCTCTCAGTATATCAAAACTACACCCAGTTATACGCCCATGGCCCATCCAGCTATCCAACCATAGCCGAAGCTTACACAAAGACTGGGGAAGACTAGCTTTCGTCTTACTCATAGACATCGCAACACCGGCAACACGAACCCACCCATCGTCCACTTTGCTGAAGAGGACCGTTGCTTTCTTGGAAGTAGATGACGGGGTTGACTCATCAATCTCGAGACAGTCAACACCTTCAACAAAGGAAGGTTCCACGTTTTGCAAAACGGATTCCAAAGTTGTACACCCGTTGAGAGTCCTGCTACTACCCATTTTACACATCTTAGACAATCTAAATTGTCGGTTCAACGTGTAGATTTGTTCATCCACAATATAGTTGCCGTCGTTATCAAACAATGTTTCGAAGTCAAATGGTTGTTCCGTAGTCTCGTATCTGGCGGAATATATAAAACATGTTAAACGCCTGATGAGTGCGCCTACGTGATACGGATTGGTCAGTAGTGGTCCACCCACAACATGGAACGAACATTTTTTCTCATTGCTCGAATCTAAAATGTGGAAGGGTTGGACGTCTGGTATTTTTTTGTGTTCCATCCACATCTTAACCATTTTAACCAAGACATCAACGCCTGCCCTAACGCGGGAGTGTACACCGTTGGTGGTTTCTATATCCATAAAGATACGAGTGGCCCGGCCTGGTTGTAGAATCTCATAGAAGTGGGGTCCATTCGCACGAACCAAACGCTTGAACTCGTTGTCTCCCTCCTGTGTCCATAGATTTGGACAGATAAAGAATTTCTTTCCTACCATGCCATTACCTTTGGCGGTATCACATGCTAATACGTGTTCAGTACCTTTACATGTAGCTATTGCTTCGTCCAAACGGTAGTAAGCCATATTTGTTTTATTCATGGATGTTACTTAACAATTAGAATATGTATATAATATGCGACATAAATAATAACATCTATCTAAAATCCAAATGGTAACATTCTTCCGTGATGCGAATATCACAGGATTATCGTTCGAGCCATGGGCTGCTGACGACATTCGCAAGTTTGCGGTGGTGAAAATAACCAACCCTAAACTCTATGATAATCAGCAGCCATCAGAAGGTGGACTACGTGACCCGCGCATGGGCATCACTGCGCGTAAAGGTATTTGTCCCACGTGTACGCAAACATGGAAGATGTGCCCCGGCCATTTCGGATACCTGGAGCTAGCTACTCCACTATACCATCCCGGGTGGGTGCACCTGTTGATAAAAGCTCTCAAATCGGTATGTCTCAACTGTTACGCACCGCATGCGAAACTATACACACAACGCAAAGACAAAAAGTGTGAATTCTGTGGCACCGTTCAAGTTCCTATACAGAAACACGACCAATGGTATGTCCAGGTAGGTGGCAAGCCATTGTTACCCTGCGAAGCGGTAGATATTCTAACGAAAATCAAAGACCACAAAGCGGGACATGCCATCATGGAAGTCTTGCCCATTCCTCCCAACTGTGTGAGGCCATCTCCTACCATTGGAGGAGATGAAATACGCGGTGAAGACGATTTAACTCGAACGCTGCTGCGTATTGTGCGTATGAACAATACCGTTCAGAAACACATGAAGACTATCAAACATCCGTCACAAATCAAAAATATATTAAAGAAACAACAAGAAGTAGTGGCCGGATATATCTACCGCTCACGCTCTAACAAAGGTAAGAAGATGATTAACTCGAAAGTGACTTGTATAGGAGATAGGATACGACATAAGAATGGCCGCATACGTGGAAATGGTATGGGCAAACGTGTAAACTTTACTGCTCGCTCTGTGGTAGGACCAGATGCGAAGATGGGCATGCACGAGGTTGGGGTGCCAGAATTTGTGGCAAATATTCTAACCATTACAGAAAATATACACGCGTTCAACATGGCACACTGGCAAGATATAATCAATGCCAAATTTAATGTTGGTGAATGTCCTGTGAAATTTGTAGTGAGAGCCGACGGTAAGCGCCTCGACCTGCGATTCAACAAACCACAAATACAAATCGGTTGGAAGGTAGAACGTAAACTACAGAACGGTGATATAGCTTTATTCAACAGGCAACCGTCGTTGCACAAGATGTCCATCATGGCACACTATGTACGTATCATGCCTGGTAAGATATTTCGTCTTAACCTATCGTGTACAACGCCGTACAATGCCGACTTTGATGGTGACGAGATGAATTTTCACGCTCTCCAAACGATAGAAGCCAGGGCAGAAGCTGAGAACATCATGGCGGTGAAACACAACATCGTGACACCACAGAGTCATCGACCGGTGATGTCCTTAGTGATGGATGGCTTTCTGGGCACGTCCGAACTGAGCCATGGCGATTCTTTTCTAACCAAGCGTGAATTGTTTGATTGGATGATGGAAACCGATACACACGGTATACCTATACCAGCTATATGCCATCCTGCTCCACTATGGACAGGGAAACAGGCTTTATCGATGATTATGCCCCCAAAATTAAGGTACAAGACCAGAAAAGCTGTAGTGGATGAAGAGATAAACAATGTGTGCATTCATGATGGCCAGGTCCTGTACGGACAGTTCGGTAAGAAGATACTCGGCCGGGGACAGGGTTCTTTGGTACATATTTTATGGCTGGATTTCGGCCCGGATGCCTGTATCCACTTCATAAACAAATTACAATTGGGTGTACACCGCTGGTTCTCTGAGCAGGGATTCTCTATCGGTGTTGGTGACTTTATCGCATCGGCAGAGACACAGGTTAAGATAGAAAAAGAATACCAAGAAGCTATTACGGAGGCATCCAAACTGACCAAGGAGACTGATATCAATCACGCATTGAACAGAGCTCGCAACGGAATGGGTAGAGCAGCTTCTGCTACCATGGGGAGGGACAACTTTCTATATAGAATGGTATCGTCAGGAGTCAAAGGTTCCATGATGAATATTTTACAAATCATGGCAATGGTTGGACAGCAGAACAGTGGTGGTAAACGCATAGCCAGAACCATAGCAGGGAAGACATTGCCCTGTTTTAAAGCTTCCGATACTTCACCAGAGTCACTAGGCATGGTAAGAAATCCGTACATGGCAGGACTCACACCGTCCGAATTCTTCTTCATGGGCATCACGGGACGGGACGGGCTTATCAACACTGCTATCAACACTGCGGTTACTGGGTATATTCAACGCAGACTGGTTAAAGCGATGGAGACATGTAAGACAGAATGGGATGGTAGTGTTCGAGATGCCAATGGAGCTATCATACAGTTCAAATACGGAGAAGACGGCTTTGATGGCCAACCGCTCGAGTTCAATGCCGTTGAGATGGTAGCGTTGACAGACAGTCAGATAATAGACCGCTACGATTGGGGTAACACGGAAGAGTTCGAAATGGTCGTGGAAGCTAGAGATATTATAAGAGATACAGAATTAAAACAAGTTTCGAGCTGTTTCAACGTCAAGAGACAAGCAGAGAGATTGAGTTCTGGTATGGACGAGGTTCACATGATGCCAGATGAAGTTTGGGAACTGTCTAAAGGTGTTTTACAATGGTTTAAAGAGCGCAACATATTAGTATGGGCTCTTGTTCTACAAACCTGTGCTGCCAAGAGACTGTCTGCTTATTACAAATTGACCAGCATGGATGTTATGACGCTCTTGACCGCCCTTCAAGATAAGTACGAGCGGACACTTATAGGTGCGGGAGAAATGGTAGGAACATTGGCAGCTCAATCATTGGGGGAACCCGTTACACAAATGACACTTGACACTTTCCATCACGCTGGTATATCCTCCAAAAACGTTTCGATGGGTGTTCCCAGGTTCGAGGAACTCATCAATGCGAGCGATAAACCAAAGACTCCCAACTGTAGCATTATTTTTAATGGCAAAGGGGCGGGTGAAATTGACAAGGCCGTTGAGATATCCTTTAAAATAGTGCACCTAATCGTACGGAAACTGGTTTCCAACTCGACAATCGAATGCATACACTTTGCGAAAGAACATCCCATGTACTATTTGATGCCAGACGTTCCCTTCAAACGCATTGCTCCAGAAGGTAACTGGTGCGTGAAAATGGTAGTACCAGTAGAACGCCTTATACGGTACCAGGTAGAGTTTGAAGAAATATTGTCAGCACTATACAACAAGTTTACCAAGGGAATTAACATAGCCTACACCTTTAACCCGGTGGGGGATAGCGTGATACACATAGGTAACTATGGCAAGAAAAACAACAAAAATAGTTGCGCTGTACTTCGTAATCGTTTGATGAATTGTCATGTTCGGGGCGTTCCAAACATCAAGGTAGCGGAGCCTTGCTTGGACGATGGGAAACTAACGGTGGAAACGGTAGGCACGAACATATACGAGCTATACAAGTTAAAGCTGGACTATATATGCATCGAGTCGGTCATGTCCAATCATCCTTTCGATGTTCTCGAAAAGTTTGGCATTGAAGCAGCGCGTAAGACACTGTACCAACAGTGCCACCGCGTACTCAGCTTTGATGGTTCATATGTTAGCTGTAGACACTACCAGGTTATGGTATCTCGAATGACTTTTAGCGGTAATATCACCGCCACGACAAGGCATGGCATTGCCAAGTATGAGAACAAATCTCCCCTGGCCCGTGCTACCTTTGAACAGCCGGTGGAAGTATTGTTAAATGCTGCCACCAAGTGCAAGTCCGACCCTTTGACAGGCGTGTCGGAACAAATACTGATGGGTATCATGCCGAAAATAGGTACAGCTGATATAGATGTTCTCAAGACGGAAGAGTACAAGAAGTTGGTACAGGAAGCGGCGGAGGAAGATTCCGACGAGGACGACGATGGCTGGCTTCAGTTTGACAGCAACCAACCGTCCAATCCTTTCTCATCGGCAACAGCCCAGAAATATATACCACATCTCATGCCAACCATGCAACCAGCTATGATGGGAGGAATGATGCCGGGTCATATTCCCACTACCCCAATGTGGGCACAACAACAACACGCTACACCATACCAGCAGAATGTTATGGCAGCAGTGGGTGCACCGGCTCCAGACCCTTGGGCATTGCCATCGAATTCCTTCGCCCAACCATTCGGCCAAGCGCCACAAATGACTTGGGGAGCTGTCGCGCCGCCAGTTTTCCACCCACCTCCCATTAACATACCGACATCACCAACTTACGACCCACTAAGACCGACATCACCAACTTACGACCCGACAAAACCCAACGCTTACAACCCAGATAGCCCACAATACACGGTTCCGAAAAGCCCAGAGTACAATCCGGATTCCCCGATGTCCCCAGAATACACGGTTCCGGTTAATAGTGCCCCGGTGTATTCGGTTGGCTACGACAGTGACGACAGTGACATATACGACCCAAATAAAACGTATTAAAGACTTAAACTATATATTATTATGTTTGAATTTGCCTCTGGCGATACATCATTTGAAACCATTCCTCTAAACGAACACAAAAAAGAACACGTAGAACCCTGTGACACCAAATCCTTTAAATGGTGCTGTCGTACCTGTACGATGGTAACCATAGCGGTCATGCTTCTTAGTATGACATTGGTAGCATGGCAACAGTACAGCACTGATTTGTATATGGATGATAACGAACAGCCAGTTATCATAGCAATGGGCCATACCTGTAAGAATCAGTCGTACAACCTGGATGTAATCAGTAAAGAGGAAGATTATTTGATTTACGAGGTTAGTTTCTTCGAAGATGAACCGTCGTACGACCTGCTGTATTTGGATACACAATGCATGGATGCCAACGTCAGTTTTCCATACATATTTTTTAATAAATCAGAGTGCTGCCGATTTGTACTGTACAATACTATATAGCGATGTGTGTACTAAACATATGTGGCGATTCGCACTAGGATTTGTAGCCGGAGCTTATGTGTTTAAACACTACGATTGGCCCGATGTGGATTATTATATTGAAACCATTAAAAATTTAGAGGAGGAGAGACGTAAAAAATAGTATAAACTGATTATCATTTTAAACTATATGCCTAAAAACTACACTTCGTTTATAAGCGTACCTTATGAAGTAGGAGACATACTTGTCATATACCGTACCTGGCTTCCTGAGATGTATGAAAACCATACTGTTGCCGAAGGTGTTATTCCAGTTCGTGCGTCACTAGAAGCAAAATGGAATGAATTTTTAAAAACGCCCGAGGGTGTTCCGTTTGGCCAAGACATTGATAATAAGGAAGAAAAGAAGAAAATAGATTTCAAATCTCTACGTATCACCTTTAAAATAACCAACATATATTCATACGGTATTGGACGTGAGATAACAGGCTTTGTTAAATGGTCTAACGTAAGCACTATGCCGTCGGGGGAAACACTGACCTTCGTATTGGACGACGGTACGCTCCGAAAGCATCGTTTCGCCCACAACATGCACCATCCTCGTTCTGAAGGTGCGAAAAGGGATGGCAATTTATGGCGAGCCACAAAGGGCGACCTAATCGATTGGAAAGACACCGAGACGGAGCAACGTGTCCTAAAAGAGTATGAGCGATGGTTTCGCCACCCCGTGCTCAACAATAATAACGAATGGGTATTAGACGAATCGCTAAGGCTACCCAGTCACGGCAAAGACACTTCGCCAGTCATGCACATAAAATGTTTTCAACTCAAAGGTAGCGATGATTTCTTCACAGCCGAATACGCAGTACAGGGAAAGTTGATTGAATTTATAAAGCGCATGGCGCGTCGATTAAAGGGTCGCACCGTGTCCAAGCTAGATGAGATGGGATACCTTACCCTTGGGTTACGAAAAGATAGAGACCTGACAGGGAAAATTGACGTAAGCCAGGACGTGAGATGGTGCAAGGATTCGCACGAAGATTCACTTATGTTTGAATACTCCACCAATGCCTATTTCGTTCTATCTGCTATCGGTGTTACATCCATACAAGAGCTAGAAAATGGTGCACGTGTAGCATCCACAGAGAATACGAATGCCTACGAAGTAATAATGTATCGTAGTAATAGGGTCCGCCTTACCGACGGCCTACGCAACACCAAATTTCGCTTACGTATGTCGGACGACACACTGTATGGACCCAATCCACATATCGAATACATGAGAACAGGAGATGGTAGCCCACGAGGGACCAAGATGTTTCCAGAGATATATGGCTTTGAACTACGTAGTCACAACAGGGCAGAACCAGTGTCCCGTATGACCTTTAATCTTAACGACAAAGACACGAACGCCTTTATAAAGCCTACAGTGACAGAAGAGTGGATACCGATTAAGAATGCCACATACTACGACGGTATGCAAGACGTACAGCCGGAGTACAATTTAGCAGAGGACCTTGAAGAGGGAGTAGTAGTGAATTACAATGCTTGTTTGTTTATCGAATACAAACCAAGGTCTGTCTGTATCGTCCAGGAAGATGAAAAATCATTCAAGACTATCTACGTTCCCACCGCATGGATTCCGGACAATAACCCGTGCCTCCCGATACAATTCGAGACCAATAGCCAGCGGGAATGGGGTTTCATACTTCAAAACGCATTCGTCAAGAAACAAGGGTTGCGCGAATTAGATGTAATGGGGAGTATTGAAGTGGAAGCTGAAAACTTTTTGTTGGACGCGGTGGAGCGGCCGATACCGACGGAGACGTTCAAAGAGGAAAATATATTCTCACTCATTAGGTCTGACCCAGGTATTTCCATAGATGATGAAGGTACGACCGCTACACAGTATTGGGAGGAAAAACTCAATCAATTTCGAAAACGTATTGATAGCGATAGTCGGCGAACCATAGCTATGTTGAACGAGACGTACGAACCATGGGCGTTGAAATTGGACCCTGAACAAACCATGTTTAAACACGTTTGTGACTTCCCGCGGAGCTGGCATATGCTTAGTAACCCCTACTACATGACCGAACTCTTTGCATCGTTTGACGCATACCAACCTGCTGGTCATAACATAAGAACCGCCCCACCCAAGCTCACACCAGAACAGTCGTTGTCTATTATTCAACTCCATGTAGCTACATTGAATGCGAAAGGAGAAGAAACAAAGTACGACATGATGAACGACCCTGGCGATACTTACACACGACTTTATCCGGAAATCAAACATATTGACGAGGACAATGCGTACCTAGAGATACATATCGGGGAGTTAAGTCAAAAGCCGCACCGTATGTTACAATTTAAACTGTCTGAGAACATTTTAGAAACTCTGAACGTTCATATGAACCGAGTGAATGAAATTAGAGACGCCCAGAACCATACAGAAGAGCTCATAAGTTCACGAATGGATATGACGGATAAAATGCTTAGTGAATACCCAGATGCCATGTCTTTTTCTATGATACATAGCGTTCTAGCAGACACGAACAAGGCCATCGATAAAAATAAGATGATAGAGTTGATAGAACAATACGTGCCTAATTCGGGTCTTTTTAATATGTCCAACGACATCGACCATACAAAGACCATACCTAAATCATACCTCAATGATTTAATAATCCAAGAAGCAGGCTCGAGCACCAGCATGAATTTAAATCAATCGTTGTGGGATTTTATTCTGTACGTGATTGGTAGCGCCTTTGGTAAGAAGCTGAATATCAGAGGTCCACTGACTATAGCATCGCTTCGCCAGCAGGTGTTCAGCTTTCGAATGACTATCCGCGATTCTGTTCTTAGACAAAAATGGATAGAAACCCAGCAACAAGCATACACCGATGGTGCATTGCAAATAAAAATGAACCAAATGAATGAGTATTTCCGTTCGGTATCCGGCAAGACCTTCTTCTTGGATAAACTATCGGTCGCAGACCTGAACAAGAGCATTGGGTACCATCTAAAGAAAAACTTCATGCACCCGACACAGTTAGCAGCGTTGGATAATCGGTTCACAAATACTCAAAACACCAATTACAACATGGAGTTTACTCTGGAACCACAACAGCGTAGAGTTAACAACCCGGTTGAGATATCCATGGTCACGGCAGTAGGGCCTTTGATGTCCAAGACTCATACTATACCTTCAAACGCGTGGGAAGAGACGTACAAGCCTTCCTTTCTGAGAATAACACAAGATAGGGTACGGCACGGCAAGTCTATGGCGGCGATAGAGTGGAATAAATACCAACCACAAAACCGCAACACTAAAACACGCGATGATATCATGAGCGATGCCGGGTTTAAATGGGATAATGGGGCGATATATCACGAAGGGTCGGGGGGCAGATTATATGGAGAGAAAGGATGGCGATGGGTTAAAAATAATAACCCTGGCCTTCTAATAGCCATATATGAACCAGACTGGGAAGAGGTAAAAGCGTTGGAAGCGCGTAAGACTTACTTAGAGAAAGAAGTAGCTGGGCTGGTCGAAGGGAACGCAGCCTTTGATACGAAAGATATACACGAAGCACGGAAAGCTATCATGCGTGAGACGTTTAAACACGTACGTAAATTGGAGACTCTACGATACGATGTGTACCGCAAAGTGCCACGCAGTGCTAGTAAGATAAAATCCGACTGGAGGGCATACCAGCATTCGCAATATGCCGCACTGCGAAAAGGCATACTTGCGGCAGGTAGTCTAAAGGGCGCGGAAGATAGAGACAAAAAAATCATGGAAAGTGAATATTTAACGCCTCAACAATACAGGGCCGATGGTAATTCGTTGGTTGGCCCGTTCCAAAGCGCGGAACCTTACACAGACGTAACAGGCCAACCGGGGAAGATGGAGGCAGACTTCTGGGAGCTGACAGATGAAGATATTGAGGTTCAACTGAATCTAGATAATTATGGCAAAGTAGGGTACCTTCTGAACCATTTCATACGCTCAAGACGCTGCCATCAGATGGACATAGCCAACAAATGGTTCAACGCAACGCGCTCATACCAACCATCGGCAGGAATAGAAAACTCACACGGCCTGACGTTGGAAGGTCGATTCAATTACCTAAGATGGGGAGGTTCTGGGCTCGCCGACCCAAGCCTTGGACCATTGCCAAGGGCTAGTACCTACATCACTAAAACTGTAAACATTTCAGCAGGGTTAAACGCCGCTGATATGAAGAGCCGAAAGCTAGCTTTCTACCGAGAAATCAACGCTGTATACGGGGCCGAGACCCAGCAGTTTGTTAGTCATCTCTTCAAATTTCCGGCCATGTTCAACGCTGGCATAGACTGGAGGAAACCACCGGCCAAGGTACAGTGGTTCCGCGTTACGGATATAGAAATACAATGGGATTACAGTCTATTTGCTCCTCGTCTTCGCGTTCAAGGTCTCGCCAATATAATCAATAATATTATACACAAACAGTACGATATTGTGAAGAAACGTATGAAAGAAAGGAACGAAAAAGGATTGGACCAAGAGGAAGCAGATGTCCGTTTGGTTGGCAAATCTTCTGTGGAAAATTTGATAGAAAAGGTATGGGACAACTATTCTGACTTCGAAGGGCGGTCCCGTATATCAATGGAAGGTAGAAGTGATTATACCCTACAGATGGCAGGATTGCCGGACAAGATAGGGATGACAAACCTTGAACGAGTAGGAAAATGGTCGGAGATGCGTAATCTTTTCAATGTTAAAATCACACTGCCCGGAACAGAGCCAGCTTACTTGTACAAGAATCGTGTATACGTCCGCAATTTCTTCTATGTGTATCGTTTGAAGAACAAGAACGCTTTGAAACTAGACTTTGGTAGGATTAAACTAGAATACGAACTCATTCACGAAAAAGTAGCACAGAAAAACTATGGTAAGTTGATGGGAATGGGTTCGTTGGCCACGTATCACGGCGTAGACCAGACCATGGCTGGTCTATTTCTACCAGATAATCTACCAGCAGAAGATAAGTTTTTGTCCAAAGAGAATCAATACGACCAAGGCTGGCGTCTGTACGAATCTCATTTCTACTCTGACTTGGTAGCTCTCTTCGAAATCAACGGACTCAAAAAGACCGATATACCTATAGCAGAGAGTTACAAAGCAGTCGCTGTCATTGGTAGCGATGGATACCAGAGCATCGGTGCCGATGGTCGTAGAATGTTTAAGATGGCACCTATAGATAAGCAAGACTATGAGATTATGGGTCTATGGCGTAAGGTTGAAACGCTTACAGCTGCCAGAGCGACACAGATTAATAACTCTGACAGGGTACAAGAGGCCATGGGGAAGATGTACGAGTTCTGGAATTCCCTGCCTACTGTAGACTTATCCCTAATTGAGGACATGACGATGTCACAAATACAGAAACATATTATACAACAACACCAAGAACTCAGTTACCTTACTGTTCCAGATGACGAGACCGCAGAAACAGCGTTGGGAATACCCTTTACGGAGTGTTTGATATGTAACGAACCAGGAGCCACTGTATTCTTAGGGCGATGTTCCAAGAACAAAGACCACCCACACTGCTATCATTTGTCATGTCTGTACGATTCCATTATAAAGAATCCTGGCGCAGGTGGCACAAGCTGGCAATACAAAGCTATTAATTTAGACCAGGAGATGAGCTACATCACGACTGCCGTGGGCACGATGGCGCACGATATTCACCAGGATGCCAACTTTACTGTCCGTGAATTTTTAAAACAACGACAACGTATGCGAGGTCCTAATGGAATTGGTAAAGAACAGTCTGTTACTATACCATTAGCTGTAGACGAAGCAGTATCGTGTGATAAAAGTGTCAGACGTTGGTTTATCAATGCTGGAAAAAATCACAAACGAACGGTCTGTGGTTATCGCAATGATGACCACGAGAGAGGTGGTGAATGGTACCGTGATATACCTATGTTTGAATGGCGCGGGCTGCTGGCGGGCCATGCCGAACTGTCAAACATTCCACCCTTTAAGAGGTCGGTAAATTACGTAGACGAGTCGGGCGGCGGGCAAAACTATCACGGTACAGTGACTATGACCCCTAACACTGCCAAATGTTCAGCGTGTCAAATGAAATTGGGAAGCCGAATCATGGTAGCCATACCCACTACTAGAAAAATACATACCACGGGACAGTTTCAGTATGCCGGTCAAGAGGTCAGAGAATACGGTGAAAACCAATTCTACCCCTTTGGTAACGTACCAATGACGAGTGATGGTAGGAGATACGACTTTGACGCTTACGACAAGCAATATATTCTGATGAAGTATGAGCCATTTGGCAGAGCAGAAGTCGAAGGTCCACAAACGGGCCATGGTGGTGGCTCTTTAGAGCTTCACATGCACGATGTAGCCTCTTATATAGAAAGCAGGCCTTACAAAGATAAAAACGTTAGCATCGAGTACTCTCAAGATAAAAATATACCACAAGTGTTGTTTCCAACACCAAGACTGCCTAATTTGGAACACCCTCTCATACGTAAACGAAGAGAGGCTGCGAGACCAGAGCAGCGACAGAAGGCCACAAAAACTAAATCGTTGTACGGGCAGGAACGAAATCTAGTGCTAGCATGCTTGGACAAGGCTCGTAACAAAGATTGGAAAGAGAATCTTATAATACTGTTCAATAAAAAAGACCCGGGCGAAGGTGGAATGGAGGGAGAATATTACACAGACCTGTGGGAAGATGCGCGCGGGGGTCCTTGGGCAGTATACGACCCACAAACGGAACAGGTGGAAACCAGCAATTCAAATTCTAGTACAACAAAGCGCGCTATCGAGAAGAAGATACCCGGCTCTGGTCAGGTGGTAGAACTTCCAGTGTTCGCTTCGGGGACTGGTAGTGCCCGGTACAGCCGGAGGGGAGTGTACGGTTCCAATCTTGAACCAAACAGGGAAGATATCAAACTAATAGAAAAATGGGTCTCGCTTGTGGAAGAACAAGCGGGTGTCATAGCACAGCAAGAGAAAGACCAGAGTAGAGAGGAGTACAATCAATACGTAGAACGTATATGTGCCAAGTATGAATGCAAATCGTTGGCAGATTCTACTAGCGGGCTCAGGGCACGATTCCAAGTGCTCCCACCTGGTAGGGCTGTGAAAACACAACTGGAATTTGATGACTACGTTACATTGGCCGATTTTATTGATGAAGTTACCGACAATGTCAAGCCTGTTCCTACCAAGGATACCCTTGATATTTACATTCCAAACGATAAAAAACTGGTAGGAATACCACAGAAGATATCTGATTTATGCAAATGGTTTGACACGCCCACATGGCCAGAGTTTTACACGCCAGAAGAAGAAGACTTGGGAACATTGGTCACCGTGCCAATATTTGAACCAGATATGGAATTGGAATTCCCAGAAACAAAAGAAAACGCCGAAGAACAGATAGCTCTAACCATGAAGGTAAATAAATACAATAAGGTGAAACGCAATCCCGACATCAACACTATCGAAATCTCCAAGATAGAATACATGGGCGAGAGACCGTTCCCAAAGGTATACGACGGTAGAACGCCTCAAAACGGAATTCTAAAACACTTTATACGAAAACCAAAACTTCGCCAGAAACCACCAGGCACGGACCAGTTGCCGTGGTTCACCATGGAGAAGGTAGAATCGTTTATGGTCCGGACCAAGCCCAAGCAGTTGCTAGCACGGTCAAATAGGATGAAAATAGAGATAGCATTTGTACCCGAAGGTAGTATGGACGACACCATTGAAGTGAACAGGTGCAACATGACTATGGACGTTCCGAAAAACCTTCCCGTTGATTTGCTGGCCTCGTACATGATAAAGTGTAGGTGGTTTCAAAATCCAAAATGTTGGAAATATTTAGACCAGAATGGACACCCCGCACTACCCGACGGGCGGACCTTGTTTAGGCTAAGGACCTTGAATAGCTCCAGCACGCTGGGGTTTGTTGACCACCCAGAAGCTTACCAAATAGGTCCTGAAAAGCAACAACTATTTGAGTCGATAGCAGAGCCGGACGAACATGGGTCGGAGTATAGTATATTTCAAGAATGGGTGGCTCGTTGTAAAATTAGTCTATTCGGAAAGGGCAACGAGCAACATTCGCGTGACGAAGACGACGATGCCATAGACCGAGATTTTGACGTAGCTTACCAGTTGGATGCCGATGAAACAATACAGCACCATTTAACCTTTCAAGAATTAATCGAGGGGCTTGGGTGGCCAGGTGACTACGAGGATGATGAATGGTTCTGGACATCGGATACCATGCCGATGGACAAAGACCAGAAGAGAACGTATGCTAAGCTTGATATACCAAGCCCGTACAAGGTTTCACAGTTTAAAAGACACAACAAGCAAGAAAGACCCGACCCTAACTGTACAACCCACGGCCTAACTATCCTTATACAAATACCTCCCGTGAACAAATACAAAGCTCGCTTAGAGGCAGGAACCGTATATGAGTGGAATAATGGTGCAAATCGTTTACAATCATGGATACAAAATCAATACGGCACAGAGGCCATTGGCGATACAGTGGTTGCTAACGTAGCATTTCACGATTTCAATAACGGGACGCTTATGCCTTCTAAACAATCATACGATGTTCCCATACCAGTGCAACTGTTGATGCACAAAAGCAACATGGAGAACTCGCCCCATAACCCAGCGTACGACAATGGAGAAGGGTGGTGGTCCATCTACACGTGGGCCAATCTATTGAATTGTGGTCTTAGAAGAACTAGAGTCTTCGCTGACGACAGATTCTACACACAAATCGGTGGATGGCAGTTCAATGGTGATTCCAGCATCCTTGACAGATTCCATATCGATGATATTGGAACGAGAGGTGGAGTCGAAAGCCTAGCAGTTATGGGCCAAATACGCATTAAAACGGAAGGTACCAACGTTGTACACGTGGACCCAAAGAGACTACTGATGGCTCATCCTTGTTGCCAAGCTAGAAATTACTACACTCTGATGAGGCATCCAGAAGAAGGGGACAGTGGAAAGACATACGAAGAAAAGTATAAAATTCTTGGTGTGTCTACTTTAATGCAATACTTGAGACCAGCCAGCCGACTCATTCCTCTATCGAGCTATACACAACCAGGAGTTAAGCTCCTGCCCATTATGTCGGGGAGTGACACGGCTACTGCGGTAAAGCTTATGGTGGAACATATGCGAAAAGATGGTCTCGAGCCAGACAACCACAACGTTGATATATTAAAAGACGGGGGAAAGGGGACTGGGTGGTCCAGTCCTCTTACAGACGGTATCACTGACATCGGGTGCACCCTTGAGGATTTTAAATATGCCAAACAGAACAGTCACAAAGCATTGATAAACAAACAACAGTCGGAAGAATTGAAGTTCAATCCGAACTATGAGTTGTTTATTGATGTGGTTCGCATCCCGCCAAGAGAGAAAAGGCCGTTAGCTCCCACCCGTAAGATAGGATTTGATTTCGTTGTGGTAGGTCCACACGAACATAGGCTAGACACAGGTTATTACGAAGCGTGTGGCAACGGTGACGCGACGAACAATATACGCGCGTTTCGCGGCGGTGCGGTGCATGAAATGTTTCTACCAGTAGAGTTGAACACCGGACCAGGGACTTGTGGCTTTGGTTTCAAAGACATTCAGTGGCATGGTTTCTTACAAGAGTTGAAGAATATGTTTTGCGCAGAGGCAGCCCTGAATGAAAAATGGTCCATTCAAATGTCAGATGACAAAGAGGGGTGGGTCACTCAGAAGGACATGACAGAGGAGAGAAAGATGCAATTGCTTCTAGAACAAATCTCCTATGTGGGAACGCTGATACTACGCGATGATAGGGTACAAAACGACCCCGAATCTATGGGTATTGAAGAGTTAGAACTCTTCCATTTAAGTCCAGACAGACAAGGCGTGCCGTATGGGGACAGTGGCGACTTTGAATTGTCCGTGGACGAGCGGGAATTGGTTTCGCTAGGTATTTCACCTCTAAAACAATCGGCGTTCCCGTCCAGTAAGCTTTACACCAATGATGGACAGGACAGTGACCGTCCCAATGATTATTTGAAAAAGTCCGTCAAATCTCAACCAATAGATATGGACGACATTGAGAATACACTACACGCTACTAACGGTGCTTCCGTTTCACACAGTCGTCAGTCGGAGAATCTAATATTCAACCCAAAATGTTGGTCAGACAGTGAAGACAACTCGTTCGTTTACCTCAACAGAGCTTGTGGTGTATTCGAAAATACAGAGCATACGCTTCCTCTTAAACGGGGCATCTCCAAGGATGGGCAAGGGTATAATATCCAGAGAGCCCTGTTCGGAGTGAACAATAGCATAGACGGGTGGAGGAATCCGGGGACAGTGGGTGATTTGGAGGATGGGCAGATGTCTAGCCCCCACTTTGTGGTGGGTGTTCGGATGAAGAACCCTGAAAAGTATCGCCTGGTGCTTAAAAATCACGGATTCTCTTGGGACCCCGAGTCAGTGTATTCCGACGATGACGCTACTGTGATTCTCGAGGATGGTGAAGATGATTCAGAAGAAGAAGAGTCTGACGACTTTCCCCAATACACTAATGATGAACATGGTTTCGAGGAGGGAACGACAGACGAGGTCTTGGAATGGCCGGAAATATTGATGGGTGATGTGGTGGCACTTCCACTCGGTGGCCTCTACCGTGTTAACATTGTGAACAATTTCAACACCTGTAATTTGGAAGGAGTGGAAGACCCAGATGACTGTATGGTAGCATATCCGTGTGCCGATATTAGATTTATACATCGAGCCATGACATACCCAGGGCGTAGGCACGAGATAATTAGGACTAAATCCTACTGCCGTGTACGTATGGGTACCATGCAAGCGGACGGTGCCGATGCTTTACAAGCGGGTACTGAGCCATGGAGCCAAAACCCGGAACTTTCAGAGAAAATATACCGAATCGACCGGTTTGGTTATGGGTCTAAACACGCCACTGCCTTTAACCTAGTGAACATGGACGAAAAACTTCCAGAAAACGACGAAGGTCCTATCGGCGAGTCACATCAAATTATATTACGAGATGTAGCCGATTACAATACACAGTATCGAACATTCATAAGTGTGATAGCATTCTGCGATAACGATAGTCTTCGTGTGTTTGGGCCTGACGACTCAGACGAAGAAGATAGTGAAGCAGAAGCAGAAGAAGAAATCATGGGTCATTACACCTATGAAAATTCAAATAGGGAAATTAAACGCGGAGACATAGTGATGTACGAAAATGTAGACTTACAAACCGCAGTAATCACTCCCCTACAAACGCTGAGGCAGGGGACTAGATTCAACGCGAAAGACCCACGGGAGTATTCAGTAGTGGACATTAGCGAGAACGGTGAAAACACTCAATATATCATCAAGTTAACGATGTGGACAACCTTTTACGACATGAATTTTCAACTTAGCAAGCGAATCCTTGGAGTACACGACATTCCCATGATACAGTTCAAGCGCGAAGGGTTCTTACCCATAACAATGGCCCCAGATATCGCCCCTCACGAACCCTGGCGTCAAATGCCATGTACTGTTGGTGCTTTGATACGACGTACAACCAGGACCGGGGCCTACTTGAACCAAAGAACCTGGTTGATAACAGGCACCGTAACGAATACTATTTGGCAGGGTCATTACGATGGCGGTATAGTGTCCTGTGTACCATGTATAAAGTATGGAGACATTTGGCGACCGGACACTGACGAAGATGAACAGACAGTCAATGTGAATTTTCTCCGATGGGTAGGTTATCAAGGCGCTACGGGCTTACATTTCCCTCTGCTTGTACAGATAGGTCAATTGTGGCAATCGCGTGATACCTCAGGAAGACATGAAGTCATAGCAGTCCATAGAGCATTAACTCAAATAAACCAGTTGTCCAATCAAATAGAAACGAGGGAAGCATTGAATTGTGTCATTTTATTAAATAGATACGCTGGTTATGACGTAGACAATTCTTCGTTCGTGTGGAAAAGCTCAACGCGTATAGATTCTGACATGATACAGGTGATTGACCGGCTTCCGGGCCATGACGGAGTTGGTGAGCGCCCCGTTGAATACGGTGATACGACGACGTGGCCAAGGTACATCAGCTGGAGTAATTTCAACGACTCTGCTCATTCTTCAGTTCCCACGTCGGAGTCTGATGAAGACGTACAGTTTGAGTTGGATTCGAGATTAAGTAAAATAACATTAAAATTTTAAGTATAGAAAAGAATTACATAATAATAATATGACTATAGATACACAGAGTTACAGTGCCACTTGGGTAGCTATAACTGCCCTCATGGCCTTTGTTCTCTTTCTCCGAAGTGAAGGTTTGCACCCGTTATCTCTCTATGGTATGGCTTGTGGTGCGGTGGTTACTTGGGTAACCAATACGATAGCTGGACCCAATAATGACCCGTTGCAATTTAAACCTGAACAATTTATGTATGTTCTTCTACCACCAATCGTTCTCAACTCTGGCTTGACTTTCGATTGGCGCAAATCACAAGGTACATTTGGAACATCCATGATACTAGCTTGGTTCGGAACGGTGGGTACCGCGCTTTGGATAGCGCTTGGGTTGTGGGCGATAGAAGATGTCGAACCTTGGATAGTTGCTTTCTGGATAGGCTCTATCCTCAGCCCAACGGACCCCGTGGGGACATTGGCACAGATGAAACAGCTGGGGGAATCGCCTATCCGTTTGGTGTTAGAACACGAGTCGTTGTTGAACGATGCGGTTGCTGTGATGTTGGTACACACTTCTGAACGTACATGGGAACAGCAAGCGTCCATGACCAAGACAGAGACCATGGAAGTTATTGCCGTGACTTTGGGGCTCACTTGTTTGGCTTCGTTAATTGGTGTAATAATGGCAATGTTCATGACTACAAAACTACACGAGAATGCTGTGTTTTGTCTCGTGACTGGTATGTTTGTCTTCGCACTCTGCGAAACGATAGGTGCGTCTGGCATCATTGGTCTCTTTGTGTATGGTGCTGTCTTTAACTATAGAGTAGAGCATCAGGAAACCAAGACAGTGGTACAATGTATAGCAGATTTTTCCGAAACATACGTGTACATAACAATGGGTGGTGTGGTGGTTCAAACTAGCTTCGAGTTTAGTAGCATGGGTGTTACAGCTATCATAGCAGCCTACGTAGGGCGTATAATCAATGTATTCTTTTTTAGTGGTGTGGCTCGTATTGGTGGTGTGAAGTGGGACCTCAAACAGACCATATTTATGTCTGTCTGCGGCATGCGGGGAGCGGTATCGTTGGCACTAGCTGTCTCTGCCCCGGCATCGTTGAGGCCCATGATGGTAACGATAACCGTCATGGAGGTCATTTTTTCAATGATATCAACCTCTATAGGTGTTAAGTGGTGCCTCAGATACTTGCTCTCAACCAACGATTCGACCGGTGTGAAACGATAGAGAGGTGGCTGGTCTTTGGTCCAATATAATAATATTTAGTCCTTTGTCTTAACATACGCATAGTAAGCGCATTTATCTCCCAATGCATCGGTTCCACGCGCATGGATTCGAGGATGTTCCACATATGGTCTCGCAGCCTGTCGATATCACTATTTTGTTCATGGTAGAAGCGCAGCGTGGAGATACCATCCCAGAAATCGAAATACTTTTCTTCTTCTCGTATCTGTTCAATCTGATGAATCAATTCGTTGGCACTGAACCATTTGTGTACCCAAGATGATATACTATCATGCTTGATAGTTCCTTCCACGTAATCTTGTATCTCATCCCATACTGCGTCTAAGTCTATTTCTTCTTCTTCTTCATCGCTCTCTTCACACCAGTCTTCGGCCTGACCGTAGACCGCTTGGATGGCCTCACCTTCGATATCTTTGTCGTATTTTTTCCGTGTCATTGTTGTTGTGTGGTATTATTTCATTTGTAATATTATTATATATGTTATAATAGCTTTCGCATATTCTTCACTTAATCGAAGTATTTAATAACACACAGTATACTATTAAATGATTACAATGGCTCTACCCGAAGATTTGCTCTGGCATTTATTAGGATTTTTACCCTGGAGAGATATGATAGCATACGGTTCGACTTGTAACCTGCTTTGGAAATGGGTATTTGTCGGTCCGTTCGACCAATTAAATGATAACATTCAGAAAGAACAGGGCGCAATGTTGTTCCAATACGATGAAATGATGCGCCGTGGCCAATCGATGCCGAAGACCGCCTATAGAAGCTTAAAACAAATTTACGAACGCCAAATTGGAACCCCGTTAGAAATAAGTACCAAAGTGTTCAGTGAAAAATGTTACATAATGAACATGTTGTTGAACGAACAGCTAAAGGTATGGTCTCCACTTTTCTACACGACACAGTTTGAGCGCACCTCAAACTATTGGATAGCCAACCTTCCCTGTGGCTCTAACTCTTACGGTGTTATCAATCGGACATTTGTACCCTCTCATCCCAGCTACGAACACCTCGTCAGGATGGTACAGTCTATGACATGGATGGTAAGGGATGCCATACCACGTTGTACAGAGGTAGTCGTATTAGGATGCCCTTACAGAGAATGGGACCAGACACCACCTACACCCTTAAGAGCGATGACAAGGTTAAAGGTCTACGCACAGCGTACAAAAGACCATGCTTCCTTTCGCCCGGTAAAGAAGCGCAGGACCATGTACGGAAACTCAGAAACGATGGGAACCCTAAAATGGACAGGCAATGAAGTACATATACCGACGGAATACATAGACGATAAAGGGCATACTATAAAGAAATCGTTTCACGCACGTCAGGCGATGGACTTGAACCGTGGTAAACGGTGTAAAGTTCGTATAACTTTTTCAGTTTACCCAGGTAAGAAACGTTGGGAATGGTATATAAGATGCTGTTTCGATAAGATAAGAATCTATGTCAACTAATAAATTTAAAACCCTAGAAGAAATGAAAAGGTATCATAAAAATGTGGATTGGAACTTGTGGAACGTCTCTTCCCGCAATCTCAAGTGGTGGTGTTTTTCCCTTAAAACCTCCCCTACACGCAAAGCTTTTTTTCAATTTGTCCGCCGTAGTGTGGTTTATCAGCTTGTGTGGGACCATAAAGACTACGACCTAGTGGACAAGTGTGACGTGAATACCCTTTCCCATATTCTTGACGACTGGGCAGTGGGTAAAATTTACATGAGATTACGACTATAAACGCATTCTTTTTATTTTATAAATGACTATTGCTATCGAACAATGCAACAGAGACGATTGGATAGAGGGAGTTTGGACATTGGCAATCGGGTCCACTTTGTTGGCCTCTGCCGTATTTGGTCTTCTCAAAGGTAAGATGCTCTACGCATTTGCCAAAGATTCCGATGGAGAACTTTGAATTCTTCTCCATGCTTGGTAATGTTTCCTACACATGCCCCGTGCTACTCGCATGTTGGAGCACATGGGATTGATACATTTTCTAAGTTGTGGTCGTTCTTCCATATAGTGTTTGAAGCACAGTTCGTTCATAAATTGAGTTTTTGTACATTTAATACATACTAATTTGGGCAGTTTTTGCCGTCTATAATGATAATTACACATACCATTACACACGGTGTGCCTACTACAATCTTCTATTCTACACCATGTATTAAAAGATTTAAAATGCGTTCGACACAATGTATGTGAAAATATGGGTCTATGGCATTTTACAACTGTACAGTGCAACGATTTGCGCGCTTGTGCCTTGTAATGCTTTAAGCATAGACCTTTACGATACACGTTCTGTTTACAAAGCTGACAAGGACCTTTAAATCTTCTTCTTTCATACGACATATATAAGGATACCCTTTCGCTATATAATGGACTTTACTGATTCAAAGCATAAGAGATTCGTTTTGCATCCAATTCAACATGAAAACCTGTGGGATTTATTCAAACAGCAGCAGCAAGTGTTGTGGACGACCGAGGAGATTGATTTCAGCCAAGATGATTCGGATTGGAAGAAAATGGAGAAATCAACGCAGGATTTTATACTAACCATCATAGCATTCTTCGCCGGTTCTGACATCCTTATTATAGACAACTGTATGGACAATTTTATGTCACAAGTTACAGTGGCCGAATGTAAAATGTTCTACAGTTTGCAAGCATTCGTTGAATCCATTCATAGCGAAACTTATTCGTTGATGTTACAGAAATTTGGAGGAAGTGAGTTCAACAACCTCAAGGGAGCGATTGACAACATCGCGTCCATAAAAGGTAAGGCCGATTGGGCCCGTAAATATATGGACGAATCGCAACCATTTGGCGTAAGGCTCTTGGCGTTTACAATATTCGAAGGCGTTCTATTTAGCGCTTCTTTCTGTTCCATATACTGGTTGAGAACGAAGAACTTGTGCCATGGTTTAACCTATTCGAACGAGCTAATCGCTAGGGACGAGGGGTTACATGCCAGCTTCGGTGTGGAGATGTTTAACATGTTGGAAGATAAACCAAACCCGTTAAAAATACACCAGGTTATGGACGAAGCAATACAGTTGGAAATGGCATTCATAGACGAGGCTTTACCGAATAGACTGAGCGGTATCAACGCCGATACAATGAAGGAATATGTAAAGTATTGTGGAGACCACTTGTTAGGGAGAATCGACTCCCCTCGGTTCTATGGTGCGAAGAACCCGTACCCTTGGATGGACATGATTTCCATCGACTCGAAATCTAACTTTTTCGAGAAACGAGTGGCAGAATATTCGTTGGCAACGGTTGGGAATAATCAAGAGGAGAATGCGTTTGACATCGGAGGAGAGTTTTAATATATTCTAAGAATATTCGTATATAACAATAATTTTATATTTAAGTTAACAATCTCAATGTATCCAAAACGTTTGAAGAAAAAAAAACTGAATAATAAAAAAAGAAAACGCATTAAAGAACCCGTAGACCCTACACCGAATCTAACCAAACTTGAAGAGTTTGCGGGGGAAAGGCGTAGGGATTACCCCAAGCTAACCAAGTCGCTCGAAGAATTGAGAAGATTCGTGGGTGCAACCGAAATTAAAGAGACTATCGCAAAGTCTGCCCAATATGTAATTTCACACCAAACTGCTTCGCAACCCAAACGCAGAAGCGCGCGCAAACGTCGCAAACCTTCTAAGTTATTGGTTGGACGCAACACTCTGCGTCAGCAACGACGCCCTCGACTGGATACCGATGAATTGTCAGAGGAAGAAGAAGAAGACTACGACCCAAACAGTGCTTTTCCAGAGGATATGCCCGAATCCTTCAAGGCGGCGTCCTTCGGTGCTCTCTTGGCACTAGCTATGTCACAACATGGGTACGAGGAATCAGACTCGGAAGAAGAGGAAGATGAGGACGAAGACGAGCAAATGCAATTGCGATACAAAAAGCCTGAGTACATGAAGGGTATCATGCAACATACTATGTTACTGGGTCGTCCTGGTACTGGTAAAACCACCCTTGCCAACGTGCTGGTGGACATATGGGATTCTCTGGGTGTGGTGGATAAGAAGCGATACTTTAGCACCTCACGCGGCGATTGGGTTGGTAAATACCAAGGCCATTCAGTTGCTAAAGCGAGAAAGCTCATTCAAAAAGCCCGTGGTGGTGTGATATTCATTGACGAGGCCTATTCGCTTATTGCCGCCAAAGATGGCGACGATACGTACGGGCATGAAGTCCTGACTGAAATCACTGAAGCGATGACATCACCAGAGAAAAATGTCACCTTTATCTTTGCCGGGTACGAGGGCGACATGGCAAGGATATTTGGCGCAAACAAGGGACTCCGACGTCGTTTCGGATACATTTACAAATTAAAGAAACCGGACCCAGTGCATCTCTTTCTTATATTCCAGAAACAATTGAAAGAGAGTAAATGGAAAATTCCCAAGAGGGAACGTTTGGAGGCGGTTGCCTTCTTTCAGAAGTACAGTGCAATATTTGAGTGGGGTGGGGGTTCAACAGGGAGTTTTATCCAACACGCGAAGGAATCTGCTATATCTAGACACTTCCCATTCCCACACGAACGAAAGCTGCTGGTAGAGGATTTAAAAACTGCGCACGTGGCGATGGTAAATCACAACCAGAGTACGGACCCAATTCCAGCTCATATTAAAAATATGTATCTATAAACCTAAGTAATTATTATACAAAATGAGTACACATTGCTTCTACGCAGATGTTTTTAAGTTGAGTGACAGGAAATATAGTTCCCTCTTTGCTATTATTCCTGTACTCTTCTTAATAATAGAAATATGGAAAGTGGCAGAAGATATACGCGATGGTGGAGTTAGTCAGGATTTTTCCGACCACATTAGAACCTTGCGTCAGATAGTTTCCATTATCACCGCTTTATTCTTCATGTTGTTTATGATTGGAGGTATTGAGAAATACCTGGCCGAAAAGCCAGAGAACCGACATCTAGGGTCTAGAAATATTCTCATGATATGTCAGGGGTTCGAGGGTGTGTTATTGTTTACTGTATTGGCTGTCACACAGTTCTGGAAATACGAGGACGGGGACGATATATACCATTCGCCTTTTTTCTGGTTTGCCATGTGTTTCGTAGCGGGCCTATTGTCCTGGATAATACTCGTAACCAATTTCGGTGGTCTATTGGGACCTAAGCAGTCGGTACTTAAAGCTTTTACGGTAGTAGACGATGAAACGGTCATTATATCGACCAAAATTACAACCATAGGATTATTCACCTTCTGGGCAGGTTATGCACCAGCAGCAGCAAAATACGACGATGCTTCGGTGGTCATTATATTGTTGACTGGGTTCTTAGCCTTGGCGTACGCTCTCAAGATGAAGGAAAAGGGGTGGTGGAAACCTATTGGTCTTTGGTTTGCTCTGCCCATAGTTGTTATATTTATATCTTGGTACAAATCGGACAAAGATGGTAACCACGAGAACGATACGTTACCATATGTTTATTTGGTATCTCTGATTATCACAGGGTTGTTGTACCTCTTATTAATAGGTGGATTCATTAGTGAATCCTTAGCGGAGAGGAGTGATGAGTATAACCAGGTTTAGTGATTTTATTAAATGGTAGCTTATTATGCCGGATGGTTAGTTATTTTTATTATTATATTAACGATTACACACATTCTTTCCAAGCACACACGTGAGATATTTCTTTGGACTATCAAAATATCCATCGCCATTATTATCACCGGATGGTTGGGATTGGCAGTTTATGTGAGTGAAAATCTCGACATTGCCGCTTTCAACGAAGTCTTGCAACGCATGTACGACCAAATTATTCAATTGCGTTCGGCAAAGATGGGGTTGTGATGTATCTGACGATGCATGAACTCCATACTATTTAGCTGTGCCTCCGTAGCAGCTGGTGGTGGGGTTTTATGTTGAACTCTATGAACATTCTTCGTGTCTTTGTATTGCGTTGCGTCTGGCTGGGAAGAGTGTATAGTTACAGCAGATTCCGTTAGTGAAGAGTTTGAAACGACAATCTTATCACCGTTCTGATTAATCAATACAGTGTTAAAAAGCCCAATGCTCTGAACGGCGGCACCTTGAATTCCTTGCGAAGGTACATCTAAATATTTTTTGCTGTTGATTAGATTATCGTTATGCAACATAAGTCCATTAAACATGGATATTATATATGGTTGAAACGCGTATCCTACTCCTATTGCTATACCAGCAGAGGCGTGTTTGATGACATCTTCACCGACAAGATGTACGAATGATATAACACCGATGAAGGTCTGTAGAGACAACTTCAACGCCTGGGCTGTGAAAAGAGAGCGTTCTAAAAATACCGCAATAAACTTATATAACAATTCTGCTATTTTATTTCCCACTATGAGAATAAATATAATTACAGCAAAATCATCTAGATTTGATAATATAGTATCCAAACAATCTCTAAAGGTATTCCACATTGATAGGGTCTATTGCCTCTTATATATTGACTTATGTGATAAATCGAAGCCTCTCTACAATGATATTACCATTATCTTGTGTGGCCACTTGCATGTGTAACATTACTATGGGGTCTGCCTGTTCTACACTACAAGCGATAAGTGTGCTGGAGCTGTTGTTTGGTTCAATCCCACAATACAAACACATCTTTTTGAATTGGTTGGGGGTTATCTCTGACTTGGTGCGCAACCACCCTTCAAACTGGGCACACACTTCTCTCACGAAAGGATACTTCTTACATCCCGGTGTTAAGTCGTGCCATTCTATTGTGGTACCTGGTACTGTACCCAGGAACAAGTCATCCTGTGCCTTATTCACTACTTGGTCGATTTCTTCACCGACCGCTTTCTTAACATCGTCCTTGTCGTCGTCTATTTGTCCGCCAAACTTGGCAAGCATCTTACGCACAGATTCACGCTGTTCATCGGTTAGGGCTATTTGCTTTCTTACTTCTTCGGCTGTGCCGCCTCTAGAATCAACCATATATAAGAAAGAAACTACAGCTTTATATGTCACAATACAGAGCAACGAAATCTAATTTTCTACCTCCTCCTCGCAAACATGAAATCCTCCACTCCGAACAGGCCTACACCGATGGTCAGAGGATGTGGTTGATGGACAATGATTGGCACGCCAAGCCGGACAAATACAAGAACTGGGCCCTCTTCGATTCGGACCAGTGGTCCAAGAACTGGGTCATAGCCTACGTTACATTTGTACGAGAAAATGAATCCAATTTACCTCAAATAGGGGAGACCATTGTACTGGCCCGTGGTGAAGATGCCTATAGTATGGTTGTAGTAAATGTATTTCCAACCAAACGCGTCTGTAGGACTTATGTTTTACAACGTGCGAAATGAGTATAAGGGGTGCCCGAATCAACATAAATGTTTAAAAAGGTATCGTTAGTGTTAGCAGGTTTGGCGATGGTAGCTTGGGTTTTGATTCAGTTTCGAAACATGCATTTTTATTATGTACGCAGGGCAGAGGAATATTCGGCTGCTCAGATATACCTTAAGACTGATGTATGTGTAAATCAGGAACTAGTAAAGTCGCTTGGGTCCTTTGCTAGGTGTGAAGATTCTAGACGTATAATGACAATGTCGCCGTGGATAACAGCGTGGTATGATTTCTTAGAGGATATGTATATTTGTGGGCATGGTAGATGTGATGTATTTTGGATAGAAATATCTGGAAAATTACCTTATATTACATTTTTTATGGGCATCATCATGTGCTGGATTGCGTACCAGAGTGTTCAGTCTCAGAGGATTTCGGCAGCCCAGCAGTTCTGGCAATTGCCACTGGCTCTGAACGCCCGTCATTCGATGGCATCTCTTGGGCCCCAAATTCACGAGCACCACGATTGAATCTACGCCGTTTGGCCGCTCCTTGGGACACTTCTGGTCTTCTTGAATTTAACCATTCTTTTGCTTGTTCATCTCTGCGGCGTTGTATATCGTCCGCAGTATACGATATTGTATTTAAATCTTTCAATAAATTTTCCATTTATATATAAAATATATAGTTTATACTGTATTATCCTCGCTAGTTCTCACCAAAGCCACGCCTTCTTCGGCTTCAGCTTCCTCGTTGACGAACTTTATGAATAAAACTTTGGCGATACGAGGAGTCCAACCGTGTGTGGTGACCAGTGTTGTCACGAATATAGTCATCAATAAATCCGTTGAATACTGGTATCTGGCAGCGAGAGCTATAGCCGAAACAAGCGCAATGAACACGATACCCGCAACGCGAATAAGAAATTTAACTGTAATCTTGCCACATCGACAGCACCCGCGTTTAAATGTCTGTTCCCATAGCTTTGTAAATATAACCAACTGCGCAATGTCGGATGACCACAACATGTCTCCACAAGCTCGTCCGTACCTAGTCCATACCCATGTCATGTCACCATCAAACGGTATGTTGTTTACAGATAGGCAGTCGGGTAGAGCGTCCGGAACGACGGTGAACCATTGGCATAGAGCAAACATCGGTAGAAGGAATATTTCAGCGGTCAACACTTCCGCCATGGGTAATAGTTTTTGGCCACGACATCCCCAGAATGTAACAATAAGAAGAGAATAACAGGCAGTCAATGCATCCACTGATGTTAATAGTCCCAACTGGTCTACGTAGGGAACGTCGTACACTGGTACCCAACCAGTGTATAATATATCATCCAGTGGTTGAATCGTTTGATTGGTGGCCTTGAACAATTTGAGGGCGTACTGTGCCTGGCGAAAAGAAATAATATTCGATATCCACTGATTCACAAAGGTGAGGCAGAAGAAAGATAGTAGGGTCGGAATCCATCGTGGGCGGAGGGGCATTTAAATTGGAGTATACATAGCTATATACTCATTTTTAAAATGAGTGATGACGAGTGGAAACAATCCGCTGTTATGTTTTATGCGTTTGGAACCATACTAACGGTACTATCATTTATATCTTGTTGTGTATATTCTCTTTACAAGAACGCTGACCGCAAACGCAATGTCCAGAAAATATGCTGCTTTTTGTGTATCAAGGACCCCATGCAAAATTACGATACAATACCTCGCGACGACGACGACCCTGATGTTTCGAGGGGTTTGGTGGAGATGGAGGAAGCTAACCTCGCATTTAGTATTACGGGCGAGAGTGACGACGAGTTAGATGTCAATATACACGGTGAAGACACTCCACCAGAGAGGGTGAGTGTAGGTCAGTTTGATTTACACGATGATGCAATTTAATTAATAATTGTTAATTATTTTATTTTATTTTAATTTTAATTTCTATTTTTTTTTCAAGTTTAATCACAGAGTTCGCATGGTTCCGAAGCCAAACGCCTGGAGGCCGTTCGGTTTTCAAGTGAACCGGTTTGTGTTGCTTCTAAGTAGTTTGCAAAGAAACTATCCATACTGTCAACATTGGACAAGTCTAATGCTTCTCTTTCCACCGCTAATTCAGCGTTATGGATTCTATGACATACTGCTGTCAACGAAGAAGCTCCTTGTTGACGCAATAGACCACCATTACCCAAGTTCGCAACCAGATTGTTAACCAATCCGTCTACGTACACGTTGATGGTTGTTTCAGAATCACTGATGATTGTATTTAAAGCGGATTGCACAGCAGTCGTTGGTGATTCACCAGCGTATACCTTAGCATATTCCCCGGTCTTATGCGTGGAACTTGAGCCCGTACCACTGATTTGAGAACCTGAGGTTGATGAAGTGATGAAATCTTCTGGTTGAAGTTGACAATCTTCAGAGTCATCGCCCAATAGATTTTCATATTGGTCACCGACACCTCCACCGTTGTCACCAACGATACAGCGACAATTAACCAAATCAGGATTACCCAAATCTGTAACAGATGTAGCTTCGGCATCACGTCTACATTTACATTCGGATGGTCCATCACCGACATTGCCGCTGATACCTTGGCACGCATTGACCATATGATTCCAATCGTCACGTCCGGTTTCAATTTCACATTTTCGTTTACAATCGGCTTTAGCGTTGGCATGAGCCGATATGATTGCAATAGATTCTTTCTCTACTGCTACAATAGCTTGGGACAATGCACCGGATGCGGTAATCCATTCAATTTCGGTGGCATAACCGACCGAATTCTCGTAAGATTCCCAGCAAGCTTGGATGGTACCTCTACCATTGGTGATAGATTCATCGTCAGTGTCACCCACAAAGGCTCTTTGGCCAGTGAATTTCACTTTATGGTCGCGTGTTTCTGGAGCAAAGTTGTCCAAATGAGTATGCGCGAAAACTGAATGCTCTTCACTTTCGTATGAATTACTTCCAACAATGTGGGTATCAGAGTACGTGTGAGTCATCGTGTAATCGTCGATTTCTGCGGTGGAACCAACGTATGGCATATACGAGGCTTGGAAACCTGAGTCAATGTGTCTGGCGATATCAGCAAGATTGTTCCTGAATTCACGGACACACGCTACTTTACCTGGGAAGGCCAATAGGGCGGACGAAGAGTCTGCGATATTCTCATATACCGAATCAACGGATTGAGCACACGAGTTGAAGAAATTGGTACTTGTACTTGTTCTGGAATCCTTTGCCTCCTGTGAGCACACGTTAGCGGCTTCAGATGTACATTCGTCAACGATGTTTGCCTTGTCGTAACCCAAATATGAGAATTCTCTGGTCAATGACAAGAAGGAGTCTTGTACGCGTCCTCGTTGGTAAGGGTCTGGAAATGCGGCGACATCACTTGGTGATGGATTGTTGTGAACTGATAAACTCAACTGAGCAACACCAGAGCACAATACATTCACATCGCCGTACCCCAATTCTTCGGTTGTAGTTGAACCGGTTTTGATACTTCCGGTGATAAATTTCAATGGGTAACATTTCTTTGTTGGTACCCATGATTGTGAGAATTTGTGAACCACAGCGATTTGGTCGCTGGAACATGTACCCTCGTCTGATTTTTTCTTGTCCAATTCAGCTTGAATAGCGATAAGGCCTTGTTTTGCTAACAAATCAATACCATTGTATCCAGCCGCGTTGGAGGAAACGGAACCCGCTAAGATAACAGAGTCTATGGTAGCCTCGCTAGCCAGAGTGATACTACCCAAGAAACCAGCGGAACCCAAACTGCGTTTTACAGATTTGTCAATCGCATTGCCCAATGTGGCGGATTGAGAACCCAAACATGTACTGTAGTCGTCGTTGAATGCTGTAGCACCAACTTGCAACCAAGGTACCGTACTTTGACGGTCCACCGGTTTGAGGTTGCTCAACAATTTACGTCGTCTGAACATAGTAGATACTTTATCTGTCACCTCGTCTTGAATAGATTTCAAGTTCTTTGCTGCCCATTCCTTAAGACTGGTAACGCTCAATAAACGTCTACGTCTTCCAGTGGAAGAAGGGCAAGCGCCAGCACCACCGATTTCGGAATAAAGATTTCCACCAACTGCCAAGTGTGCGACATTTTCTGGCCAGCTCGAGCAATAAGCTTCGAAACCAGCTAATGTGTCAAGGAATGTTGCATCCTTGTCACTGTCCCAGTTTCCTACTGGGTAATTCCTTCGTTGGAATTCATAACATCCTCCATCTAATCCATTGTAGCAATGGAACGAACAGTCTTCTGGGCAGATGCTACTATCTTCATCGGTATCTTGATTCTGATAATTCTTGAATGTACCACATACGCCGTCACCACAGTGACAATCGATGGCACAACTGCTAACTGTCTCGCCTGCGTCGCATTGTCTGTTACCGCCAGTGTGCACACCTGCGCCTCCACCGTTCAATACGCCGTTTGACCATCCTGAACCAGTTGTATTTACCGTAGCTGCTACAATAGTTCCTCCGATAGCTCTCTTATCACCACGCTTACAGTCTGTTCCGTCTCCGTAGAAACATGGTTGGCCTGTAAGGGAACCGTAATTGGTTAATGCGGTGTTAGTTTCGCGACATCCATCTGCTGGGTCCGAAACTAAATCTGCGACACCCGCTACATAACCCTGAAGACCGTAACATTCATTGGTTCCAGATGAACCATTGTGTGCGATAGTTTCATGCACGTACGTGACTGGGACGCACCCAATTTGTACTTCTTGTGTTCCTCCGTTGGTCACGCAATCAAAATCATGAACGCGTTGGATATTAGCAATGACGCACTGTCCTACAGCTGCTTCATAATCGTTTTGGGTGGTATAGTCAGTCACCACTAGAGTGGTACAGTCGGTGTCTGGGTTGTTATCTACTGTCAGACATCCACTTTCTGCCGTGGCGGATACCTTTCCGCTTGTGGCGTTGTATACACTAGCAGATACAATGTAAGACAATGCATGTCCTGTTTCGCCTACAGTACCAACCTCCGGGCACCTACATACATCATTGCATAAGTTCTCTGCCACTTCAGCAGAGATTTGTGAGCCCTGGACTACCTCGAGGGTCGTGTTGATGATTGGTTGTATAGCTGCTGGGCACGAGCAGGCAGCTGGGCAACCCGGTTCCATGCTCCAGTCGATACAAACCGAATCAATCTTCGTCCTATCGTAGACATCTGTAGCAGTATCATTACAAGCGACCGGTGGGTTGGTCCATCGTTTCAAACTAATAATCTCGGCTGGGGTGTTAATGCCCGTAATTAGTTTAACAGAGGCACAATTGGCCAACAAACCGCTGTTTGCTACTTTACCGACAATGCCAGCTACAGCCACAAGACCGTCAGGTGTTACGGTAGTTGATGTACCGTTCGTGTGAAGGGTTGTAACATCACTACATTCGGTAATAAAGTTCAACGCGACTGCTTTACACACGTCGTGTTGCAAATCAAGAGTGCTAAAGTTAGTGTTAACTAAAACAGTGCCATCGGATTGGTCGTACATACTGTTCAATTCAGAACAGAAAGTAGCTCTATTAGCGTCGGAGACAGAGTTTAGCCCCGCTTCATTTAGAGATGCGCAATCAGCAGCACCACTGTCGCCGTAACGCGGACAACGGTAAGCAAATTTCGCTGCCGACAATGGGGATGGCTGAGCGTATTTGTCATTGCTAGTACTGTAACCATCGCACAATACTTCACAAGTACAGTCGTCTGGCGCATTAGTTTCGCTCTCACAGTTCAAACTGCTTTCGCTGGATGGATAACATGCGCATTGACCATCTTTATGAGGGTCCGTTGGGCATGAACTATCAGAAACTCCAGCGTTCGTGTTAGGACAATCTCCTTGGCAACTGAAACAACTCTCACCAGTTTGGAATTGGCCTTGGTATGCGTGGTCACACACTAAATCACCACATTTACAGTCGCCTGGGCAACTAGCAAACGTTTCTTGTGATGCTACGCTACTGGTTCCGTGGACGGAAATGTCACATTTACCATTGCCACAGAATGGTGTGAATTCTGATACGGCACAATCATCGTCTGCGATTGGGAATCCGTCTAACATACCCGCACCGGCCTTCTCGCCTGCTTCATAACTCGACGTGGTATTACACACGCACGGGTTCAACACACAGAATCCCGCAACACAATGTCCATCTGATGGATTGCCGTTGGTGTATGGTGCGCAATCCACATTCGAGCTACAACGTTCCAAGTCCATTAAGTTAGACATTCCTTGACCACAACAAGCATAGTGTTTGTGGTGCTCTAGGATGTCTGCTACTGGTACATAATTTTCAGTTACCAGTTCAGCTTCTAAGTCAACAATTGCTTTTCTCTTCAAGTCCAAAAGGACCTTAGCATCGTATTCAGCGGTACTCAATACTTTACAATGCGTGACATTAAGGACGCCCGAGTTATCGTTGATAACTTGGCTGTTTCCCGCTGCGGTTTTTGCCGCGTTAGCTGCCGCGGAGGCAACTCCCATAGACGCTTTTTGTTCTACGGCTTCTTGACAAGCAGCAAAGATTTTGTGTAGTTCGTCAATGTATTCATCATCTTGTCCTGCTACATCGTTTGCTAAGTTTCCATCTTGTACAACCGTCACGTACGCGGTGTACGCGTTGGAACGTGGGTTGATAGTCGTATTCTTGTAGTAGTCCAAGAATGCTGTCGAAGCATATTCAAGGGCTGCTGTACGAGCAGCATTACGTTCTGATAATTTACTTGCCTCGGTTGATTCCAAGTTGGCAATTTCTTGCGCACCGGAAGCAGTGTTGGTCAAATACAATCGTAATTTTTCTTTAGCTTCGTGAATTTGTTTGATAGCAGCACCTTCCATCGTTTCGTCGATTTGGTATACTTGACATCCTTGAGTTCCAATGGTATGACCATGGCTATACAAGAATGTTGCGCCTTGATACGTAGCGTCTGCCGTAGCTTTATTAGTTACTCCAATGTATTGAAGTGCGTCGGTACATAATTTTGAACCAATACCAAGGCTAGTAGCACGGGGAGTAGTGGCTACGAGACACGCATTACTGTCGTAATCCGTCAAGCAAGCAGTACAGTCCGCAACAAACGCTCTTCCTTCCGATTTACAATCTGCGTATGCAACACCGCCAGAAACAGCGGATGATAAGGCGTCACAGAAGGCCACCTCACCGGTGGTACAGATGTCAGCCAAATGACCATCGTCCAATAAATTCTTCAATTCTTGGATTCTATTTTCCATTTGTATAATGATAGTTTGGTCACTACCTTGTGTTTTTGCTTGTGCTACGAGACCCGAACAAGAGCATTGCTTCTCTTCAACAATCATAGTGTCCTGGGCAGACGTACTGACAGCGACGTCAGCCTCTAGGGTGCCAGTGATAAACTGAGCTTTGATTTCAGATATAGTCATATCATCAATACCAATTCCATGGTTATCGTTAAGCGCTTGAAGTACAGTGTCAGTGTTGTCAAATTGACAGTAACCTTGTTGTACCGCCGCGCATAGGTTACTAGAGCAGAAGCTTGAGGCACATTCGGTACCCCCACTACAAGAAACTCCATTACCACAGTTACCTTGGACCTGGCACGATGCCGCACCCGCTGGTGGTACACAGACATTGATATTTGGGGTGACAGAGCCTATAGCGCTCAAATCTTGACCGGTGGCCAAGTCACAATTTGGGTCTACTGGACGGTCGTCACCTCCCGCTTCTCCTTGTCCAGGTAGGATAGTGTATCCGACGATGGATATATTTTGGTTGGTGGCATATACAGCTTTACATTTTGATGCATCTACTGGAGTGCCAATAGTTGCTAGCTGTTCGTTGGTCATCATACAGCTGTGTGTTTGGAAACATGTCGTTTCAGCAACCTCACAATCGGATTGTGAGTCGTATACGTTGTTCCATTTTGGTAGACAGTTAGGGTTTACCTGTGTGGATGCCACGTATGGGAGAGCACCTGTCATTTCACAATCAGTGGTTCTGGAACAGGTGATGTCACCAATTTTACAGTTGGAACAGTCACTAGAACAGAAACCTGGTAGAACAGTGTAGTCGTACGTTCCGCGACCGGTGGAACTACCGGATTGGGTGAATTTACACCATTTCAAACCATCGTGTAAACAGTCACGTTTGGAATCGCTTTGTCCTGGGAACAAGCCATTTGGGTCGGTAACACCGTAGGTTGAGTAACCGTTTGGTGAATGACCGTATGTTGGGTGGGCATGGCTGACGACCTCAGGAACAAATGGGGTATTACCACCTCGACCCGTTCCGGTTGCTACCCATCCATTAGCAGCAGAACCACAATCACATATGTCTTGGCATGCTTCCACGACACCGTTATTATTGGAGATTGCCGAGATATAGCTATGAACAGTCGCGTCGGCAAGAGGGTTATCACAGATACCATCGTTGACATCACCGCCGCTCCTTCTGATGTGGCATGTAGATACAGCATCAGAAGCTGCGTCAGCACATCCAGTAGATTGCTGGGTAACTTGGTGGTCGTGGTGTGGGTCATACGTTGTATGGTGGTCTGCCTGGTGGGTCGATGCCGCGCTGGCGGTCGCCGAGTTGTCGTAGTGTTGCAATCTCTTTTGAATTTGGCCCCACTGTCTCAAATGACGCCCGCGCGTGCGAGATTGGTGGTGTTGTCTGTTCAAATGCAAGTTGGAGGACACGGTGTAACCATACTTTTCTGAGATGGCAGCACCGTATTCGCCGTCGTTGGCAAATCCAGTTCCAGTAGTTCCCTGGTCACATACTCCCAATGCATCTACTTCTGGAAGGTTGGTGACGCTGTATGCGGAGTTACCTGGGCTAACAGCCGAACATAAACCTTTGCTTACCAATCGTGGAGTGGTGGCGCCCAAATAATCCAAGATAGCTACACCATCTGAATCCCTTTCGACATCCCATTGTACTCCTTGACAGGTCAAGCTACACATGGATTGCCCGTAGGCTGGTTTATAGCAGCAATCGCTTTGCGTTACGCATGGGATACGAGCTGCCAATTCAGTTTGGTCCGAACCCGATTCGGTACCACGTGGTACACGACATACGGATAAGTCAGAAGAACTGTTGGTGGCGCTGTTAGCAAAATCGTTAATTTCTGCCCAATGGTCAACACTGTTAGCAATGGCTACATGGTCGATGGAACCTTCACCGTGGGACAAACGTTGATAACGCTTTGCCAATTTAACCGCATGTCGATGTCTCACACTGCGCAAACGGCGTGGTTGTTGAGATGCATGTTCAAGTACCGGATGGATAAAGTTAAATCCATGGGTATTGATAGATGGTCGGGATAACAAACGTCTTCCTCCATTACCTTGTGTGGTACCAGTGGTTGCGGTTTGTACATAGTAAGTGAATGTAATACCGTTCACTGTGAACTGATGCAATGTTTGGGTCGAAGCAGAAGGGTCAGTGCCGCTGCTGGAACCAGCACAAGCTACAGTTTCACCATACAAACTGTTTGGCGAAGGAGCACTAGTGTGAGCGCATATTGGCGCCCCACATCTCTTATCTCCCGCAATTGCCGTATGGGCACACGTGTCCTGGTAATAGGTTTCGCCAGCATTACATGAGGTGACACCATCGGAGGACAATACGTAATGATATTGCTGTTCACATGCTGCGCCGTTAGCACAGTCGCTGTGGAAAGTACATGCTGCGCCGTTGGAAGCTAAACTACCTTGTGCGCTACCGCCTGGGGCAGCTTCTCCTACACAAACAGAAGTGTGTAAACAGTTACCACCACAATCGATACCAGCTTCTCCGTTGTTATGTAACCCATCGGTACAGCTTGGGTCGACGATACAGACATCTTTACCGTTGGTACCTACGTGAGCAGATGTTGTCTCGTAACCATTGCTTCTGCGGTCACTATCGTCATTGTAAGTTGAGCCATCGTCTACACCGTCGGCACCGAACCATGAGTCACATACAAGGCCAGTAGCACAAGTAGAACCAACATGCCCATCACCGGACGCTGCTGTTGCACATTCGTCGTCTTCGTTACCCAAGTTGTAGTCGGAACATACACCAACACTGTTACATACTTGTGTCCATCTTCCACTGTTACCGTGTTGCGTTGCTCCGGATGGAGGGTTTGCGGTACGGATAGAGCTAAATGGTCTACAGTCAGAGTTTGCGGTACAGTTACCACCACTCAAAACGTATGCTTCAACAGCACATTCCTTAACAACAGAATCGTCATAAGTGTAAGTTACAGGGTCAGAATCTGCCACTGCTACACCTACATTGTATACCGTATCACGGCACACACCACTGGCGCATTCGTCGTTAAGTGTACAAACAGAACCGTCTGGCAAAGTCTTTACACATTGACCTCCAAGACCCGCGCCTGATGAGATAGCGTCCAAACATAGTGCTTTAGTAGCATAACCGTCGTAGTTCCCAGAGGCATCAAGAACGCACGATTTTGATGCTTCGATAGCCAAGTCAGCTGCGATACAATCAGCATTACGTGCTGCCCGGTCTGCTAGCCCGTCAAGGGTATCACCGGTTACCAATGCTTTACAGCAGTTGGAGTCCGCGGCGTAGCTGTTTGGCTGTCCATTGCTACCGTAACTACACCTAGTGCCAGCGCGCACGACCTTGTTCACATCTGCTAGACTAGCAATAGTTACAGCGTCTTTAACTGCGGCAACTTCCGCACAGTATTCGTCCAATGCGTCTTTAGCACCGTCGTAAGTTTTTGCGTTAACAGCGGCTTTCTTCTCGTTCAAATCATCGACTTCAAAATCGTATTTCTTTAATTCAAGAGCATGTTCCACTTTAGCACGGACCTTTGCCTCTACCAAATCCTGGCACTTGGTCATAACCGTTGCGTGTCTGTTCCTGAATGCTTTTAATTCGTTTGTCAAATCGCCGATGTGGGCCAAGATAACATCTCTGTAGGTCTCAGCAGCGTGAACATCGTCGTTCAAGTTCTTAAGTTCGGATGGGTCAATGTTCAATTGACTTTCGCGTGTCGAACGGGCGGAAACAGCAGTATCATATGCGTCTTCAGCGTCCGTGTACTCTTTGATTGCTTGGTAAATACCTGGACCGTTCAATTCAGAAGTGATATCATACGCATTCCCGTGTGGGGTTGCGTGTGCAACATAATCCGAACCATCGGTCTTTAAACATTGTTTTACAAAGTGTGTAATAGAACCGTCAACACAGCCGGTGACCGACCCAGCATCATCGTCACAGTCGTAAGCATCCGAAGTGTCCACAATAACTACGTCCAAAGCATCAATACAATGAATTCTGCGAGATTCGAATACAGAAAGTGATGAACCTATCAATGGTTCTCCTGTAGTAGCATTGACACCAGCTGCCGCGGTGTTCAAGTTTTGTACTTGTGTGCTTGATAGCGCTAGTTCGTTGTTCAAACCCTGAAGTGTGGTAGAAGGGCATCCACGACTATCGAGCACTTCGATAGCAGATTCACATTCAGCTAAATCGTTTTGGAATGCGGTCTTATCGTAGTTCAACGAATCAACAACATTATTTCCGTTGCTGTAACGATGATGCGCTTGGTCTGTCTCTACTTCATCTTCCGTAGCGGCATTGTCATATCCAGTTCCTGGGTAACCCTTAATGTAGCTAGCAGTACCATCAATACCGGCCAATGAGCCAAGAACCGATTGGCTTGGGATGGAACATTCTGCCACACGTAGTGCATTACCTGCTCCACCGATATTCGCGCCCACGTCGTCGAGGATTTCTGCTTCACAAGAAGCGGCAATCAATGTACTACGCTGGCTCTTGTACGTGGACAAGGTATTCAATCTGGTGTATACGCGTTGGTAGATATCTTCATCGTTGAAAAGTTGTTTGCGAGCTGCGCACGTCTCACATCGGTCAAACCTATCTTCAGATTCCCAGATACAGAATTCAACAGTTTCTGCTATCAATACCTCCAAACCTTCCTTCAAGTGGTCTACACGGTCTTCGATGCTCTGTGATTCGGATTCATAACTGGATGTAAACACCAAGTATTCCAAAATAGATACCAAGTTAGTAATAGTCTTGGCAGTACCGTCGTTGAGTACAATACTCAAACCGTCTGCTGAACCAGCACCGCTAATAGAGGCAGCACTAAACCTTCTCAAATCAGGAGTACTGGTCAATACGCCTAGCTCGTATACATCGGTGAACTGGAGAAGCTGCTCACCCAAGTGTGGGCATGCGGATTCTTTACCAATACGGGTGTTGAATGGTTCAGGCACAGTGTTGTCAGTATCGATGTCTTCAGTGAATGCAATGGCCAACGTCTTGTAAATAGTTTTAGCAAGATTGTTGAACTTGACAATATGAGCATTTACTTCAACGCCTGGAACGGCAGCTGAGTCGTATGCTTCTTTTAACAAGTTAAGCGATTCGCCCAAATCAATTAAACGCTGGTCAAGTTTCTGGCGCTGTATGTTGATTGCTACATCTTCTGGCGTTGTTGCGGCTTTCTCCAATGATTGTTTCAATGTATCACCTTGTCCCGAAACTTCTCGCAACTGTTCGATACCTGCGACATTCAAGGAGGTTACATCCGAAGAGCCGAAAGAGGCGTCACAAGTTGCGTCCAAAGCACTTCGGTAGTTGGTAATGTGCGACTTGTAGTTAGTCTTTTGTACTTTCTTTACAGCTTGAATGTCGTGAAGTAAGTATGAAGTTGCGTAGTCGATACGTGCTTTGTCCAAATCGGCTTGGATATGGTCGCACAAGTCTTGAATCTTTGGTTTCGCATCTTCTTCGATTTCCTTTCTCAAGTCGTGGCAAGTAATGTCGTACAATTCACTGTTGATGGACAAACCACTTCTGTATGAGCCTGTTTTACCGATAGAGGTTTCCCAGGCGGTCAATAGCGAACCATCGGTAGCATCACAGGATAACTGGGCTGCTGCGTCTTCAGGGTCCGCATAAGTCGTGTATATCGGGCTAATAGCCGTGCCTGTGGAATTGTAGTACGGGTTGGCGCATGCCTTCTTTACTATACCGTGACATGGGTGTGATGCTGGAATATTAATTCCACACAAACCTGTGTTGTCACCTTCGGCACAATGAAAATCAGCTCTTACATTAGGGTCCTTCTCTGCCAAGGTCTGTTCCGTGTGTGGCGCACCGATGTCCCAATGGATAGACAATTTACGAACACCCACAACGTCTGTAGGGCTACCATTAGCCGTCATTTGTGCTGCCAATTCTTCACATGACATTTCAAAAACAAATTCGTTTTGTAATTTACGTTGCAACGTACAAGTTCCAATGGAAGTAGAATCGTGGCCATCACAATAGTCACCAGCTGGCAAACTAATTCTCAATGGTTTGGTGTAAGATGCTTTACCGTTGGCAACATCGCTCGATGTATATTGATGGTCATGCGCATTCTTCGTCACAACTTCGCTACCTGACGTTATATTGTAAGAACTATCGATTTTCTCAGTACACAAGTCGGTGTATACACGTCTTACACAGTCACCGGTTTGTCCGTTCACAGTCTGGCCGGTAATAAGTGCTGCGAAATCAGCAATGCTACAATAATTTACTACGGCTGCCGTGCCTGGGCACGAGTCTACATCAGCGATGGCTTCTTGTGCTTTGGCAGAAGATGTCGTTGCCTCACCCCATCCACCGGAGCCATCGATAGCAACACCCTTGATACCCGATACACCATTAGGTCCGTTCAACAATTTGAAACAGTAGCCTTTACTCGTTTGAGTCACTGCTCCATCTGAGCCGGTTTGGGGCGCGTTCAATTGATTTTCGTAGTCGAAATCGTCACCTCCTTGCTGCGGTGGGCAGTCACCATTAGCATCAACCAAATACTTCTTCGGGCTACCAAAGTTGGAGTTGGACGTCAGGCGTTCTGTACCAATATCGGTGTAAGCCGTATTGTCTTCCTCGTAAATAGAACGTGTGATACCAGTTTCTACCTGTTCCATACTGCCAGGCAAACCTGCTGCTGGTACGTAAGTATTACCTGGGTCGCTAGAAGAATTACCAGCAGCATTGTAATCAATGGTAAGTGCCAAACCTGGACACCCGCCAACAGATATAGCAGATATCGTAGGCAAATCCGTCGTGTGGAATTGACGGGAAACAGATTCAACACTGTCTCCATTGTCTACCAAACGTAGGGCATAGTTATCGGCATATGTGGTATTTGATTCACTTACTTGAGCAGTTCTAATCGCTTCTTGTGCTTCTGCCAGAGCGGTACCAGTACCGGTTGCGGCACTAGTGTCGGTCTTGAAATCGGCACAGAACTTAGTGGTGTATGTGGGGCAATTGCCTTTCTTTACAGCTCCGTCAGCATCCAAACCATCTTCGAGTAAATTAAATCCTACACAAACTTGTGGCTGTGAATTAGTCTGGCCAGCAAGTTCAATAGCATGTAGTTTACCTGCGCACAATGAATCGGTAAAATCCTGATTGTACACGTCTCTCCATGACTGTACAAAATCTTGTAAATCAGTATGGTAAAACAATGTCGGGTTGGCTGCGTAGCCAGCCTTCAATGCCTTGTCCAGTGCTTTACAAATAATATTACTCTGTCCGTCACCCGCGACCAAGTTATTCACTACTACTTGGATTGGGTCTGATAGAGACAGCTTCCTACCGTGTCTACCTCCAGTAGACGATAGGGAAATCGTCGTCGTCTTCGCATCTTGATGAGAACTTTGTAACGAGCCTTTTTGCGTGGCGCCACTCTTCATACGGCGCTGCTGTTTTGCATGCCATGATTTAAGAAGAGGGGAAGCGTCAGCAAAAGCTATCATCACAATAAGGGATATCGCTAGAAATTTGTTCATCATCGAGTTATAAGTAGCCTAGTAATGATTTATATACTGTAGTTTTTGAAAGTTAGCTGAATAATTATTTTAATGTAAAGCGTCTTTCAAGTTGTCCCAGAGGGGTTCGTTACTGTAACTTTGCCGGACCGGTTGCATTCTCAATTCTTCTCTCGCGTAATGATATACAAATTGTGCTATGGTAGTCAACGCTGTTTTTGCCTCTTCCGATTTATTTAAATCGTCACACCCACTAAATGGATTTTTAACCGCTACGGAAGACCGGTGGATTTCATCCATCATAAACCGTAGTTCATTCATCAAATTTTCTTTACTAATGGTATTTGGTTCAGGCACGCTCATATCGTATACTCCCCACCCACTATATGGTTGCTCGGTCGACGTATCTTCGCTGGATACTCTTGCTCGTTTGTTGCGCCGTGTAACCGGCTTGGAAGGTCGGTGGGCTTTCTGCTGTTTTTGTTTGTAAAATTCATCCGGGACATATGGCAGAACACAATATATATTGTCTGTTATTTGTAATGTAATCCTATTGTTCTCTGGTATGGAACCCAAGTGTATTTTGGGGAAGCATACACTATACAACCTCTTGGGCAACACTGTCCATTGGTTGTCGTTTCCATACAATTTATGACTAAACTCAACGGTGTCTTCGCGCTCTATTTTTGTAATAAATACATTGCGGGGTTGAATGTGTTTCTTCAATTGTCGCGATTTGGTAGAACATTTTAATTGGACACCTGGGTATACAACGGATTCAGATGCTCCGTCCGACCTATCTAATGTTTGCCCATAATACGTTGAGAACTGGTCTTGTTCGAGTGGTGGGAGTGAGAACTCTGACATGTTTAGTTTAAATTATAACGGCTATGTTATATAGTACGAATAGGTTTCGAATATGTGGGATGTATTTTGACTTTGATAAAAATAATATAAAACCAACTCTTCGTCATGTCAAGATTATCTTCAAAAATGCAATCCTCCTTATCTGTAGACGGTATGAGCCGTTGGGCATGGTCATCATTTTCTAGAATTAAGGAAGCTGACACAACAGATTGCGTTCAGCACGTAGTGTGCCGTATTCCTAGAGATGCATTTCGCCAATCCGCAATGACTTTCGGCGAGATTAGACAAAGTAGCCCTGTCGCGCGTTACTGGAACATGACATTTCAATTGTTTCTCGAAATGGTACGTCAAGTGCATAAAACTATATTGAACTCCGCAGAAGCCAAAGACAATGTACAAGATGTATTCCAAAAAGTATACTTGGAATGGATACCATCGGAACACGATGCGGAAAAATCATGCGAGTACCGACTCCATGCTTTCCTATTCACCGATGAAGCACAAGCGAGCTACGGTGGAACACTACACTACATGTTGCAACAAAACAACATGGCAATGGAAGAATCACTCAATCGTTCTGCCAACTCCAGACGCCCAGATACACTGGCAGCGTTGAATGACCACCAGCTCCACCTCAAAGTAACGAGAGAAGTCTACTTTCGCAACGTTTGTGGGCTTTCGAACGGACACAGAAAGGTAGAGAACAACCTCGATGCCGTCAACAACCACAACACCAACCTGGCCAAATATGAAAATATTGCCAACCCTATTTATGTTTGGTCGTTGAGAAATGCCTGCGCAAACTGTAAAAATCCAGAATATCGCGACGATTCGGCTCATATACTCAACGGTAAATTCCATTTTTTAGATACCAAACGAGTGATTCGATTGTCACCAGGCCAATATTATACCAAGACCTTCTGTGGCAAATTCTTACCAGACTACCAAGCCTTCGTAGACAACCACATCAAACCCACGCGTCATATAGCATTGCCACATGGTTTTGATAAAGCTGGGGATGACCAACCAGCACTGCCTACCAACAACAAAGACGCACCAGTACGCGATAACGATGACCGCCTGGATATGAATGTATTCGGCGAGAATGATATATCCACCCTCAGCGAGCAAGAACAACAGCGTTTGGATGCATTCACCTCGCGTTCTGACTTTGCATTAATGTCTGAGAATGCAAAGAACCAGTACATTGCGGACGTACAACCCCTAGAGGGCACTACTCAGTTTAATAAACGTTATATGGAATACAAGGCATACGAGATGGAAGAACTCAAAGCCAGATGCCTCAACCCCGACGCCAATATCAGTGAGAAAGGTAAAGTTATTCTCAAATGGATGGAGAGGCGTAATCCTCCCGCCTATAAGAAATTGTACCGTTTCGACCGCAACCTGAGCATATTCGCCAACCGTGTCATCAAAATCATGGAAGAAGCTGAGCAGTATTTCCTGATATCTACTGCGCATCGCGAATTCTACCAAGTCATGCATGCAAGACTAGATGCTTACAGGCGTGACTTTGGACTTCACCTTAATATATTTCAAACGGGTGAAGGTGCTACTTCCAAATCTTTTCTATTCGATTTGATGAAGGAGTGTAGTATACCTGGTACAATAGACCAACTTACCTACGAAACTGCCAAGGCAAATGCGGTAGATGGTAATCGTAATGATGTTATCACGGTATGTCACGAAGCACCGCCTGGTATGTTCCGCACTGCTAACAATCGCAACATGGACAGCTCTGCCGAAGCGATGTTTAAGGAGCGTTTGACTTCCAATCATGTATCGTGTAAGACTTACCACCTGGACGAAGCTACTGGACGTCGGTCTCAACGCACTACCAAGTCAGAATGTATTGGTGTATGGATGGGTGCAACAAATGACCCACAAGACCAGGTAGAAGAAGCCCTTAAAACTCGTTTCCACTGGGGCAACTTTGAGAAGATTAAGCGCCCAAACAAAGATATTGACGACTGTATCAACGGTGAACGCGCTTTGTCCCGTACGGATAAGTTGGCCCGCGACGAAGTTATACTTGAATGGCAGGAAGAACAAGCGCGCGTCTTCTTGGTCGAGAAAATGATTTGGTGCCATATCATTAAAGATGTAGAGATGTCCGCATTTTATATTATCAAACAGAAATTCAAAAAGAATTTCGATGGTAAGTCTGTACGCGAAGCAGAAACTCGCGACTGGCAGCGCATCTTTATCTTCGCTCGTATCCAAGCTATCACTACGGCGTTGGCCACCGTATTCCAAGTGAACGGTAATGGACTCAACTACCACGGTCAAGACTGGGACGAAAACCAGTTACTGGCTATAGAGTCTCATCTGGTATGTACCGAAGAGATGGTATACTTTACACTGACTATGATGGATTCGCAGTTTGTACACCCAGCAGAGCACAAGATATTGCGCAAAGTATATCTTGAACAGAGCCAGACCAAGCTCAGGTTTGGTAATCCTACGCCGGACGATACCGACAATACCAGCTTCAATTTCAACTATATCAAAATGCCAGGCACGTTGATTAATATTTCCAACCATATCCAGTCTATTATGGGCGGGGCGGAAGGTAAAACCAGTGCTAACAACATTAAAGCGTACCTGCTTCAATTGTGTAGAGCTTCTGTAAAGTCAAAGCAGCACGTACTGCCCGAAACTGCCGACGATAAAACCTGGCCTGTTGTGGTCAACGGCAGTCGCCAAACACGCATGACATCGGCATATCATACTGGCGATGCGTTGTACATTCATGTTAAATTGTTACAAAACCACAAGGAACTACAATATGACCCGGTACTGGACACTATAATGAAAATAGAGCACACACACCAGACTCCGAAGACTTGTCTGGTTGCGCGTCGTTATTTCTATCCAGGTGCTGTAATCAAACAGATGCAATATCATATATTCAAAACGATACAGAAAAACCCTGTACCGGCCAATATTAAGAATGGTATAGATTCCAACACTATCAAGTACAACAATGTACTTCACAATTCAGACGAATCAAAGCTCATACTTGGCATGGACCAAGCTGAGGACGAACAGGGGAATGTTATTAAAGACGAGACGCGCCAAAAAGCACAAATAACCATAGCTATGGACATCGATATCTGGGCAAAGAAGCAGCGTAGTGAGTATCTAGGCGCGGTCCTTCCAGATGTAAGCGATTGGGGAAAACGCACCGACATTCGTACCATCTGCTACCCCACTGGTATGTGTAAAGCTATAAAGTCTAGAGACGAGGCAGAGGCAAACAGACTTGGAATAAAGATTGTGCCCCAGAATTTCTTAACGCCTGCCCCGCCCTCCAAAAAGAGAAAAGCCGTACAGGATGCTGTAGGTGGTAATAAATCACAAAGAATTAGCCAATACTAAAACTGTTTAAAAATTTTATTTAATGTGGCCGCATAATGCGGGACTATTGAATCGTTCATATCTATAAACTTATTGGCAATATGGGATATCATGCGCTCGTATCCTTTGTTAGGTGATGGCGTATTGGCTATAGTAGACGCCAAAATCATAGAATAGTTGGAACAATCGAATGTTGCTTTTACATGTTTATACCATCCATGGGCACGTATCATAGTGAGTGGTTTTTTCGCGTGATAAAGAAATAATATATTTTTCATTCTATATTTTATTCCTACTATTAGTTTTTGTGTTAGGGCTGTATTCAGAGCTACCCATATTGTAACACGCACCGGTGTGTCTGTTCCTACAGTCTTTACGAATCTCTGAAACTGATTTTCTATCACTATATCTGTATTAAACCCATTACTGATAAGGTATTCCGTTGTATCCTTAGCGTCCATACCGGAAAGCAGTATGATATGCAACGACATTGTGGATTCATACACAGCGTCACGATCATATATATAGATTATAATAATAAACAGAATGGGCAAAACCAATCCAAAGTCCAAGAAACCCAAAAAGAAGAAGAAGAAGAAGGTATTGGTCAATATCGATGACCTGAAAGCCCCAGAAGGTTATCAGCGTCTCGACGTAGGTGGACCTTATGACAAGACACCACCTTTCGCACTACAGAACGTTGTAGCCACCTTCAACATTGGTATCGACCGTGTAGATTTAAGGGATTTGGCGCTAACACGTCCATTTATAGAATACAATCCTCATAAATTCGCAGCTGCCACTATGCGAATAGCAGAGCCAAGGACTACGGCGCTAGCCTTCGCGTCGGGCAACATGGTATGTACCGGTGCCAAGAATGAAGCATTGAGTAGGCTGGCAAGTCGTAAGTATGTTAGACTGTTACAGAAGCATGGTGTTCCCGTTTCATTCCGCGACTTTAAGATACAGAATATCGTCGCCGCTACCAACGTCCAGAGAACTATCAAGCTGAACGAGTTAGCCCAAGCGTACGGTCCCTATGTCTCATACGAACCTGACTTATTCCCCGGTCTAGTGTTTAGAACTACTTCTCCAAAACTTGTATTCCTCATCTTTAGGTCTGGCAAGATAGTCATAACGGGTGCTAAGAAGCGCGAACAGATAGCATCCACTTATGACAAGTTGTACCAGAATGTAATTAAACACTTCTTCGATGTGATTGGGAGCAGTAGTAGTAGTTCAGAGTACCGTACACAACTGAGAAGGGATGTACACCCACCTAATTTCTTTGACAAAATATAGGTACATAAGTATAGTTTGTATAATAAATGAACTGGGAAACTATAGCTTACATCGGAATATATGCCTTAGTGTGTTTTTTGCTCGTCGGAATCATGTTATACGGCTGTGCCAAAAACCACATTGAAGAAGCTGGAAAATCGTATGAGATATTGGATGAGGAAGAGCCTGTAGAGTTGGAAGAGATAGTATCGGACGATAGACCTGTAACAAATATATAATATTATTTTTTAGTAAAAAAATCGTGTACTACACTCGCTATTAACGTCGGGTCGGTGTTAATTTCTCCTAATGTCTTTTCAAACCAAGGTGTGTTCGACGGAGGGAACCAGGTCTTGTTTGATTTCTGGTACTTACGAGCCATGTCGCGGAATCCATTCATGCCTATTGATTTCAAGTGGGCCGCCGCTTCGGAACTGGTGGACTTCACCCGTTGAATGGTAATATAAGCACCACTTGGTGAATTTAGAACAATTGGTTGAACTACAGCCTGGTTTTGGTGTTGTGGTTGTTGTTGCGGTGCTGGAATTTCTTGCTCGATTGGAGCCTGTGAAGCTACGGGGCATTCAACGTCGTTTGGGTAATTCTCTTTAAACCAGTTGGTCCATGACGCTAGCGCCCCGTCTCTACCTTCCAAAGATTTCTCAAGGTATAGTATGCGTTCTTGTGACAGGGTTATCAACTGCTGCATTTCTGTAGCGTTCATCTTCTTGGTGTTGGTCAGCTTAATGCGTTGGTATTCCTTGTGCAATGCTTCCATAGGTTTGCTGGTAGGCATGTGGCGTACACGTCTCCACGCACTGTAGCGCGTGTGGTATTCCTGTAATTTTTCTTGAATACATGTCTCTGTCCAGTCCGTTAACGATTCGAAAGTGCGTAGTTTGAATACTTCCACCGCATTTCCTACTGGTGGTTCCCATATCACTAGGTGGATAAGACCTGCTGCGGTAACGGTTGCGCTGAATTTATTTTTTTTAAAGGTGAAATAAATTTTATCGTTCGGGTTGAGCTCAACCGGAGACTGTAAAATTGCTGCGAGTCGTCGGGCCATTGTCAATTTAATATTTATATAGAACCATTCGGGAATCCACATATTCTGTACATATCTGTATATATTAGTCTGATTCTATAATCAGATGGCGTGTTGTACCTGTTATTGTATAACGCAAGATGAGTTAAGTTGTGGACATTGTTTTTGTAAAGACTGTGCAATAAAGTACATAGATACGAGGTGGAAGAGTGGTAGGATAAAGATAGCGTGTCCTTTGTGTAGGAAGGACCTCGAACTTAGTTGTAGGATATCGGATGGAAAAAGCATTTTTAAATATGACAAGAATATATATTTTAGAATTTCACCTTTGGGTAACCTTGAAAATTTACCGGATGGATGGCAGGATTGTCTGTGGGAGCGAGCACGGACGCCGCCTTACCGACTTCAACGCTCCGTTTCTGCCTTTGTCCGTCCGATTTTACAGGTAGAGTCGGTCCAAGACAAACGGGAATTAGAATACCGGCAATGAAACCCAGCGACAATACGAAACCAACGCCCCATGCCCACCAAAAGTCTTCCGGGTTGACCTGTACCTGGTTCCACCACACTATTAAAATATAAATAGCAGTTATACCTGTAGAATACGAAAACATTGTCAAATGTTCCTGTAATTCTGTTCTAAGTACATCTTCTTGTTGCTCATTTAATTTTTCATCTCTTGTAACCCACAGACTGACCATAATCATGACCGATATCTTGGGCGCGTTGGCGACGATGCCTGCCCAGTTGGCCGCACATGGAAACTCTGGCGAGCAGTCTGCTAGGTAAGCTGGTAGAATAACGAACCCGAATGTTCCTATCACTGCTCCAATCAGCATCCAAATCTCTTTATTCTTTTTCTTTTTATCTTCCGGGGTTACTGCTACACAACAGTTGCTAATGCTGAACGATATGGCTCCCGGTTCAAACTCGAGTCGTTTGTGTGACATAACATCAATGGTGGTGATACCTATACCTACGAAGCCGGCTACGAGCGACCAGAATGGGTTCGCATATTGTTCTAGTAACCATACTACAAACATTGGTATTACTAACGCGCAAAAGATGGTAGATATAAATATGATGGTTTTGGTTCCGTCTGTTATGTCCACACAGCTGGTCTGGCAACAGAAATCCTTATTCTTTTCTGTACCTGGTAATAGGTAGCCCAGAATACCTGAAAATGAAAGGATAAATACACCGGATATGAGTATGGAACCGAATGCTGTTTCTAATAATGTGCTCAACGCCTGTTCGTTTGTAGTATACGTAACGGCGAGAGTGGTTGCTAATGCTGCCGGTAGCCACGTGATAGCTTGGCCACGCTTACCCGATTGGTTGATAAATAATATCAATAAACATACAAATACTGAACCAAGAGCTGCTGTTATTAATACGGATTCCCAGTCCATTTGCTTGCCTTGACTATATAGCCACGTGGTTGAACTTATATAGTACACTATGATGCAAAGTGTTCAACTCTTAGACGGGACAATGGAGAAGCGGCTATACAAGATGGAAGCCGGAATAACAGAGCTTGACGAGAAGGTGTCGCTCATAGACAAAAAAGTAGACCATTTGGGCAATGTTCAGATGGAAATGTACGACGACCAAAATAGAATGGGTGAAAATTTATCCGCAGAGCTGCGGCATCAAAAAGAAGAATTAGGTAGATGGCAGGGGGAAATGAAAAAACAAATTTTATCACGAGGTAGATGGTATTACTATGGTTTAGGTTTTATATTGGTCACTTGGTTCATGTTGATGTTGAATTGGATATTATCACATTAGAGTCTTGGGTCCAGTATCCAAAGCAGCGTCCGTAGAAACAAACGGACCAGTAGATTTTGCCTTATGCTCTACGCGGGCGAGAGTCTTGGGTCCAGTCCCCAATCCGGGGGGTCCGTAGAAACAAACGGACCAGTAGATTTTGCCTTATGCTCTACGCGGGCGCCTGTGATGTAAGACACATATTCAGCCAAACCACAAGCATTTACTCCGCGTTTTAACTTAAAGAAACCCCTGTCTCCCCAGTCTGTTCCCCATGAATTTTTAACTATCCAACTATCATGTGTGTAACCCACGATGGCAACTGCGTGGTCGATATCTGTACCGCAGAGCGACTCGTCAAAGACGCCATCGACATAATTATCTATATAATCATTTTTAGTATCCATTCCTATAGTAATCGTCCCGTATTTGTACAGTAACGCTGGAATCCTTTCTTCTATATATTCATTATCGTCCAACCCCTGTACATCGTACGATTCAATGGTGATGTGTGATGGAGCAAGGTTGTTGCTACATTCTTTCTGGTACATGTCAGCGTATTCCATCCGGAACGACATTGCATGGTCCTTACCGTATTCAAAAACGTATTGCATTAGACCACCGTCGCACCCGTCATTCGGTGTGTCGTTTGTAGATGTGCATTCGGTAATCTCTTTCGTTGAGAACGTAGGAGGCGCACGCTTGAATTGGCGCAAATGGGCATACCAATATTCGACCGCAGCGGCAGCAGAATACGCAAAGCAGTTTCCACAACTTCCCTGGTTCAAGGGTTCAGCTACCCTGTGATGGTCTCTCAAATCATACTCATTGGGAACACTTGATTTTAAACGCAACGGGTTGCCTCTTCCGTGACGGTTGCGCGACAGTTTGTATTGTCCACGCGTTGAGAAGGCAGTGTTGATTGACTTCTCTGATTGCAATATGTCGCTCCGCGAGGTGAATCCAAACCCATGCCCTAGAGACTGTGCGACTTCCAACCGTTTGCGTCTTTCTAGGTATTCGTCGTGGTGTTCGTATTGTTTAGAATACTGTTTCATGTAGTCGCAAAAGGGTTCACCCTGTTCTCTACATGATTCGTGTGTAAACAAGGCTACCGCCCGACTCAACAAAATGAATCCGATTACTAGACGCATATTCTATACTACTAGTAACATCCCATATATAGTATCAAAGGCATGACCTACGTAAATCAATCGGATTGGTCCAACCTCCAAAAAATATGCGACGGTGTAGAGCCATTAATTATAACCACCCAATTACCATGGCAAGCCCATCATGACGGCACTTTGGTGTTAGGAAACTCGTACAACGGTCATGTATTTTTAAAAATAATGTGTCACAGGGAGCCGGAAATGTACTGTCTTGGAAATGCCAGAGGGTTGGTACCGCCTATATTTCTTAAAGATTTTAAGCGTGAGAAGGTTGTATACCAACCCAAACCTGTAAATGTGTCTTACATCGTGTCTGTTGTCATGCGTCGTTTTCAGTCCCAATTAATAGAGAGAGAAATACCAGAGGTGATGCCTATAGACACTGAGAATTTAGTTCGCTCCGTCTTGCGTTTTCTGTGCGAAAGGGAGGGTATAGTACAAAAATGGGTAGTGATGGAGCAGTTGCGAATCAAGTCGTTGATAGACCATTACGACTTTAATAACTTGAGATTAGTGTACCCAATGCTGCTATCCAAGGAAACGTGGGAGAACGATATAAAGAATGCCTATTTCAATACAAATATAACACCTCTAGCGGTGCCAGATACAGACGTGTTCCAATGGGTGGTAGATACAGTAAATAATTTTTAAGACTATAAGAGACTAATAATAATAATAAAGTAATGACTTCTATATTCCAGAACGGTGTATTCCTAGGTAATGTCCAACGTTACCTATCTCTTATACAACTCGTCGTATCCTTCCAAGTTCTCTCATTAGTATTCGACCACGTGGACCCGCCCGTTTACTACGAAGCGTTGGCGGTTGTCAACACATTGTTTAGTATATTCGCATTTGGATACTTTGTATATCATTGTAATGAATGCAACTTACAGCAGTTCATACTAAATAGTAAGAACACCATGCAATACATGTTAATGTTTATTGTTCTATGCCGTATCACGCTGGCTGCTCTCTTGTTGGAGATGTATATAATTGAAGAGGATGAAACATACCAATTCAACAACAAGACTATCTTTTTAATGGCCTCGATATTGGCATTCGCAGCGATAGTAATAGCAACAACCGCAACATACTGCGGAATGAGTAGGAAACAAATAGCAAAGGCAGTAAATAAAGAGACTGCTGATAACAGCGCAGTAAAGGTCCTGATGAAGCCATACAGCCGTGGGCGTAAGAAACGCGAGTCCGCCGAGTTAAACTTCGGTTTGCCAGTGCATTCGGCCCGTGTAGGTCGTTTCAGACGTTAGAAATGTCATGCATAGCTTGTTTGAAACTCAATACCTTTGGGTCGTAGGGTTCTTCCAGGTCGATATCTTCTTGTGAAACATTACCATTTTGTTTCTGGTGTCGTTGGTTGTCGGACCATTTGGTACCACACCAACAGATGCACCACAATAAGGCCAAAGCGATACCGATTATGTATAGTAATTGTAGCATTTTTTATTAGATTAGAAGTTATATACTATTATTTTAACAACTAGAAGGTATGTATTCCTTTAATGATAAATATATTTTTTGAAGCTTTCTATGTATCAACTTCATTCGGTTGGACTCCTCTACCACTGCGTTATTTTCGCATCCAAATACAGACCAGTACAAATCATCGATTATGATTACCCACTTCGTCATGGCCGAATCCTGCTGCTTCGGATGTAGACAGTGTGGAAAAGCGCCGGAAAATTCCACTAACAGTTGTAAATTTTTAGTGCGGGCTATGCTGTATTGTAATTTGGAACTCGATTTCAGTTCGTCAAGGTCCGCACCATCGGATTCTTGTATATCGACGGTGTCAAAATTTGCAATTACTGTTTCTAGGTCGTCTAATGTTTTTCCTATATCATACAGCACCGAACATTCGACCAGCGACATTTGATAGATTCACAGACACTCTTATACTCCGGACTATAAACCCTCTCCGTTCTAGACTATAATGTCTGTTCTTATTTCATATCGGGTTGCTGATTTGTATAGTGTGACAGTGGACTTGATGAATGTGTTGTACAATAGTGAGTGGAAACAAGAGATGGACCCAAATTGTTCTGACGATTATTACTTTCGTTCGATAGAGAATATGCACGTCAAAATCATGGTTGATTCTGAAATTCAAAACTATCCCAAAGGCCCATCCATACTGTTTACCATAGCAAATAGAATACTGACAATAGAGAAAACCCTGATTGGTGAAACGGACGCGCTTCCGGATGCTATAACGGTGAGGTATCTAATAGAGCGGTCGAAGAAATTAATTGATAGCCTTTCGTCCCGGTCCAGGGAGTATTTCTGTGTCATTTGTTAATGGTACTGGGTCGTAATGAACTACCCATTTCTTGTAACATCGCCTGTATATTCCGTCTGCTAATATATCGAACAGCATAGAGGTGTATAATAATATTAACCGCCCGTGTAGTGTAAAGCCATACAGCGGGGAAAATATATGTATGGCGGATATAGCAGTCCAGGCGGTTGTTTGGCCAATTACACGACATATTAGTATCGATATGAGCCATAGGTGGGTCTTCAAGAATTGTGGGTCCGCGCCTTTAATTAGTTTATATTCACTGTACACCATTTTTCTATTTTTATTCAAGAAAGTTACAAAATCTGCCATATACAGGATAAAGGAGAGTATTGCATGGTTGGGAACGGATAGCGTCTGGTGTAGAAATGGCCACGCGAAGAAAGCCACCCATATAAACGTAGATAGGGTTTTATGTTTTAAATATTCCATTTATTTTAGAATTAACACTTATATAGTTTAAAGAGAAGCCGCTCTATCTCTGCTCCACCTTTCCCGGTCTTCCAACGCCATCGTGGTGTACTGGCCTTTACCGTCAACGTCCAGCTGTTTCCATTCAGCAGCGATGAATTTCATCAAATCCCTAGGAGATACCTCCTTGTGGTCCGCGGCGATGCGAGCTCGGTTCAACTTCATGTAAAAGGCATAGGCTGTGCGTGGGCGCTTCGGTTTAGACGCGTCGTACGCATCCTTCAGCTTCTTGTACTTCTCATGGTCAACGGCAGCGGCATCGTGGTACGGGCGTTTACCGTCGTCGGTTAATCCACGCCATTCTTCTCCAATTATTTTGCTTATTTGTATCATGCTATGTTGAGGATTCTTTTCTCTGATAACCTTCCTACGCGAAGCAGAATAACGCATAAATGCAGTTAATGGGCGCTTTGGTTTGTTCGGGTCTACTTTTTTCTTTGATTTCACTCGTGGCATTGTAACCAATACAAACCCCCCTATATAGTAGGTTTATATTTTTTCAAAGGATTCGGGGAAAGGCAATGCAAAATGCCTATTTTTGGTTTGCAAATGATTTGCCGGAGTTAGGCTTATTAGTTCGAACTCGTGCCGTTTACGACGCCGATGCCACGCTCTTCTCACGTACAAGTACATATTACCCACAACTGACAACGCATAACATTGCCCTACCGTGGCTCTATTAAACAATGAATCGAAATCTAATTCTGACAACACATTTGGTTGGTCCGCTTTGCTACGTTCATCTTGACGGTCCAAAAAATGTGGAGTAAATACTATAGTAAATACCAGTTGGCTTCCTTTGAAGCGGAGGTATTCGCAAGGACGACGTACAGCAGACATGTTGTAAATATCATAGCGTGACATTAATAGGCGATTAATCCTAGAATAAGTGGTATTACACCCAACCCTAACATGGACACTAATAAGACGACAACTTCTCTCCAGAAGAATGGAAAGTAATGTTTGACTCTTCGGACGGCAACCTCTATACATTCACCACAGGTCTCGCTGTGTAATTCGTAATCATATCCCAGTTTACTCAGTATCTTGCTTGTATATCCTGACGCTGGAAATGTAACGACGCAGGTGTCTGGAATAAAGCCTTTGTGTTTCATCCAAGCACAGTGGTGAAAGAAAATTTTATAATCAAAATCTACTGTCATATGAACCATTTTGTACAGTGTGGTTAGAAATCGCTGGTCGTCGGTACTTGGCTCGTATTTGAGTTTGGAAATAAACTTTTTGATTGCTCCACAGTACCCAATATAGGAACCACCGTTGATGATAGGGTCCGGGCCAAAAACTCTCCACCGGTAATAAGCACTTATCCACCAGAAATAAACGCTCGAGGGCTCGCAACTGAATACCATTGGTGAATTGAACTCTTTAAATTTTTCCACAATGATATTGGATTTGGCCACTACACAGGAATCGAAAGCGTCCGTTACCAATACTATTTCATCGTCTGGAATTTTATGAGTCTCCAACCATTTGTATATGATGGTCCAACGCCATCCAAAACCCTGCCACTTGTCGCCGAATCCTAGTACTTTGAGGGAGCAATTGTTATTTTCACACGATTTCTGGAAAATGTCCATCATGCGTTCATTGTGAGTAGCTACGCTTAGAATTATCATTGATGATAATAAGTATACTATTTATATTATTTTTAGGTCTTTTTCTTATCGAAAGGCGTGGGATTTACTAATTTGGTAACTGCCCATTTGGCCTTGTTCACCTGACTATCTACCAAGTCCAACACTTCCGGTTTGTAAGTGGCTATCAACACCCGCACACCAATCACAAATACATCAAACGCCAACAAGGTGTAAAGACACCATTCCTTGTATGCCAAATACGTTGTCATCTTCACACCATTGAAGGAATAATACATGTTTGCCGCATCAGAAAAGAAGAGCAACACAGACAAGAAGGCGCCAATCACATGTAGCATCGCGGGTTCGTTCTGCGTTGCGGTGTAGGAAAGTATGGGGTCCAGTACAATATGCACGTATATCGGCGTTGCCAATGCGGAGGCTGTAGTCTGGTCTGCGGCTAAAACAATATCGGAGACTAAAATGCCAATTGCGAATGGTAGCGACCATATGTGTAAGAGCCGTGCTCTGCGTTGTAATATATGTTGTTCTACAGCTGGTTGAGCCTTTAATTCGAGGTATCCTGTCTGGTCTGTCAACGCATTGTATTGCATAAAGTCTAGAAAGATGACAGCGCCCATAAGACTGATAGTGACCATGTCTTGTGGTATGGTAGAGAAGCACGCTTTGCTTTGGTATATGTCAAAGCATTTTGTAACGGCTTGAAACATGAGGAACAATATAGTACCGTCTAGCAACCACGCTAACAATTCAAAATAAGATGCGAACCTCGAAAATACCGTCACGAGGGCAAAGGTAGAGACCATTATAACGCCATCAATCAGCGTGTGCCAACTGAGCATGGGTGTTAAGTTGACAACGGCACTGGAGTAAGAGCCGCACCACGCCAATATAGCTTGAATTAAAAGGAAGGTAATAGCACATCGAATGCGTATATCGGTGGTAACTTTATCACGAGCCGATAGTTCGGGCATGTTATGACGGGGGTCATTCCCTTTATACATCTATTAACCTTCTCGATTCTCGCCTTTGGTAAGCCAGCATCAAGGTTGGTTCACGGACCACTATCCAGGCGTATCCGCTTATCCACACCATCCAACTCTGAATAGCGACCAATACTACTGCCAATGGTAAGAATAAGCTGCCACCCAGGCGAGTCAATACAAACAAACCAATGTATATGGTACTGATATGTGCCAAGGCGGCCAAGGCGAAGCATGTTTTCCAGCTAAACTTGAGCTCGATAAAGGCCGGCCACCACAAAGCGGAGCATATATGGACGATTAATAGGGAGATAAAGAGCGGAGGATACTCCGGCACTGTGCATATAGCGAGCAGTGTAGTAACTAACTGTACAGTACATATGTATACTAGATATTTAGGTTTAGGTTTGCCCTTTAAATCGGTCAATGAATACCACGATGACGCGTTGGGTTTAGGTAACCATGTGATACCCTCCCAACGGTGCGACCATATGATATAACGTGCTAGAGCAAAACCCCATATCCATCCAGTAAATGCTATGAAGCGAAACATTCGGCATATATGGAAGTGGATAAACGGTCATATATAGTTTGAATGCTACGTGTATTCTCCTCAATCCATGGCGGTGTAGGCAGAGGCGAGTTGGAGGCAGGGCATTTGTTGTTCACCATAGGACGCAACGATACTATCAACATATCTTTCATGGTAAAAAAACGTCCCGGTTGAAACTTTAATATCCAATAGATAGCCCAACACACCCAACCGGCTCTATCCATCGAACTGCACAAATGCGTGTTGAGAATACATCGACTACATTTAATATTACGAAAGATTGGATTGTTCTCAACGGTTTCAAAATACTCGTGTTTCTTCATGGTTAACTCTACAAACAACCCTCTCACAATGGGCGGCGATTTATTAATGTCCAATTCGTACTCGTGGAAAATAGTAATCGTTGTGTTCGTGATAGTTACGTCTATAGGTGTATTAATCATCATATCGAACAACCCTGACAACGCATCGTTCCATTTGGTATTTGGTTTGGGTTTCCAAGACCATATAATCCATCGGATTATATCGGGATGGGCTACCAAAGCATTCATTGTGTATTTTATATGGATGCATATATGATCGTGACGATCATATATACCCTATATAAGAATAATAACCTTTAATACTCTATCATGAATCTATCTAATTGGAGCAACTTCGACGCAATATACGACCAACAACCACCCGCAAAGAAACGCCAACGCAGGAGAAAAGCCAGTAAAACGACTGAGACTGAGAAACCAGCAACAGAAACGAAAAAGACACCATTTACACTTACATCGTTGCCTGTAACCAGCAATGTATCTGAAGAAGAAATACCCGAACTAATGCAAGCGGCCCCAACGCCAACTGAAGAACAGCAAGGCACTGCTCAAATCGTAGCGGAACAGATGTACTTCAACAGACAAAATTCCGATTTTTGGCAACGTGATGACTTATCGCATTTAAGACCTTACGACTTTCCCTTCATCCGTGGCATGGTTCAGATTGCCCCACAAGATACACTGTCTCCAGAAGATACCAGACACAAAGAAACCGCCCGTGCCAAAATTGAAGTAGTCACCAGGGAGTTCGAAGAGAAAGCGTTGAGAGAACCAGTAGGGGACGAAAGACCGTGCATCATGCAAGAAAATTGTCAAGGCATGCAACTAGCACAGTGCAAAGACAATAGATTCGTGCTGCGTGAATTCTTGCTACCATCCGAAGCTGAAGAAGCCAAACGCACCTGTCAATGGCCAAAGGAAGGTAGACTATGTATATTGTGCAAACGAGCAGAGATTGCCCGCGCGTACATTAACATACGGGCCGATGGCATGGGCGTGAAGAACAATATGATTCTACAAGACTACCGAAATATCACTGGTGTTCCGGGTGAATATATCCTGGACGATTGTATTCTAAGCAGCGCATCTATATTCCAAGGATTGTTGGACCCTGTTGTTCTCCATATCAAATCTGGATACCGCGTAAAGACTATCAATGGCATTCGTCACTTGGAACAATGGAGAATGAAATACCCTGAACATGGCCAGAGTTTTCGGGGAGGGACCAGTCAGTAGAGGAATTGCCTGGTCCCATTTGTCCCTTTATGTTAAACGGTGAGATTTTAAGAGAAGACGAACCGATGAAGGTGCTCAAACAGTGTTACAATGGTACGAAATACGAATGGTTATTTCTTGGCGAGTTTACCGACCGTGTACACACCTTTGACTCCGCATCCCTGCCTTCTGTTAGTGTATGGCCCGAAACTGAAATCCTAGCTGCTGGAGAAACAGCAACAAAGATTTTAAACACGCTTATCACTATCATTAACCAAACCGTTGAATGTATCGAATCCTCAAAAGACAAACCACATTACCAATCACTCATGCGATACTTTGATGCACATGTACCACTCATGTGTGCGTTCGAAGATGAGATGGGAGTTTATGGTTTGCTCAGCGATAAAAAAGCTATCGAACTAGCGTCCGCGTACAAGCCTCAACCACATGAATCTATGCACGAGGGAGCTTTGCCGGACGTAATATCAGAACTCATGAAGTGTACCTACTGGAATGAAACAAAGACAAAGATGCAACCGGTCGTGCATCTTCTATGCAAGGCTCTTCCTCAGAGGTGCCAGATTAGAAATCTACGTGAGATAATATCAAACTACTGTAAGCAAGATGACAAGGTATACGACTTTATGAGCAAGACCGTGCTGTGTAGTATACTGGGAGCTTACGAACACTCGAAGACCATACTCAGTTGGAAAGCTAGAATCGTAGTCCTCAGGAGGTTTGTTTACTCGCCTCCCAACCGAACACAAATGCAAGTCTTCCTATTCGGTGGGTACCAGCATTTCTTATTCTATGTCATTAAAGAATTCCTGACCTATTCCATTCGGCTCATACCTTCGTTGTTTGAAGAGATAAGAGAGACGTACAAGTGGGATATCTTCGAGAAGTGCGTGCGCTCCGCAATGGACTCCATGCGTACAACCCTGGAAGATAATATCGTGAACAACGGAGCAAAGCTTATACAAGCTTGGTTAACGCACGCAGAGCCCATGTTGATGAACATAAACAAGCAACAGCTAGGTAATTTATTCCGTCCGCAACGATTAACCTTCACTCAAACCATACTAAACATGTGTGAGCGCTTGGACGAAGCCAACAACCAAGCCAAACCGTACGTGGTGTTCACCCGGGAAGACCGCGACCTGATGCGTGCTATGGCCAAACGCGTGGAGCGCAGGCCTGACGTGCCAGTGGAATGGTTACGATACTTCAATGTGAAGAAAGAAGCTATAGAAACCCTCAAAAATATACAGAAGCACTACCATCAAAATGCATTTCGCGCAGATGTGAAGAAGTTACTCAACGACGTATCACGTTATGAATTCGAAGCAATACGTGAGTTGTTTAAAATATTCTGGCAGGTACACCACCAAGTGCGCGTGTTTCCCTTGCCCAAACACTATTATATTGCACAGATACGAGCCCTTCGACGACGCTACGAGATACCAGATGGAGTCCCGATGGGTCCCAATGTTGGAACAGTCTATGCTTGTCTAGCTTGTCATACATTCAAAGCCTTTGTGGTGAAACCAACCGACAAGGTAACTAATTTATTTGCCAATGGTCATCATAAAGTTATTATAGATGACGAGACACTCAAGTGTTACTGTGGAAGGCGTAGCGACCAGAACGATTCGAAAAAGCGACCACGCGTGGCCATACAAGAGTTCATGGGTGAATCTGGAGCAGAGGCCGAAGAGAATGGTAAGAGAGCCCGTAAGAAGTCATGGAAGATGCGCCGTAAGAAATACATGAACGACGAATGCGCACAGACAGAATGTCTCAAGTTCAACATGACAGGTTCATTGTTCCAGTTCTACGGCGTGCTTTATTTGTTCTGTCCATTGTGTGCTTCTCCGACTATCTACGACCCTCAACAACACGGGGCGCATGGTTTGCATTGTGGTCAGTGTATGAAGGATGGTCAATTTTATACCCGTGTATCGTGCGTTATATGTGGTTCATTGAGGGGTGCTGCTAAGTGGGACACCATAAGCTACATCGACGATACTAGAGAAGGTGTTCAGAAAGAGAGGAGTGGAGTGATATGCCAGGGATGTGACCGCCCATGGATTCATTCAGAGGGTGCGCCGTACGTTTTATCGGTTTTAAAAACGCGGTGTACTAGAGTATAAGGGGTGTGTATCTCGCTCGATATATATATGTCGAACGTAAAAGCGTCAGTGTACACACCACCGGTAAAGACAGGTCCGGGTATAGAATTACCAATACTGGATATTGAAGTGGGAAGTGTAAAGAACTATGTTATTTATGTTTTAATGGTGTTAACGTTAATATTATTTATTAAAAAGTTAATCTCAACTGCCTGCCGTCGGCGCGACCAGTCAGAGCAGGTAAAGTGGAAATGATTTCATCTACATTCCACCCATTCTGTGTTAATTTCTTCTTGTCGTAGAAACCGGCGGCCATCCATTGGCTCATGTTAGGATTGAAATACGTTTTGATATCTTCGATAGACATCTTAAAGGCTGAAACGCTAGCTACATCCGCACCCATGGCTACAAAGGTCTCCCAATTAAAACCCAAATCGTTCAATTGATGTGGTGTGTATTGTAAATCGGCCAACTCGTTTAGTGACATGTTTAGTTTCAATAGCTCGTTCGCGTTCAAATTTAGACTATGTTTTGTTTGTGACCAGTTAAAATCCCTCAAATCATGAGGCTTAATACCCATAGCTACCATATCTTTCCACTTGAAACCGAATTGTAACAATTGAGATACCTTGGCCTGGCTTCTCAGATAGGTCCAAGTCATCTTTTCCTGTACACAATCTTCGGGTACGAAACCCATTTTCTGTAGGTCTCCTAATTTATATCCTGCTTTAATATATTCATGCATGGTGTCTGGTGCGGAGGCGAAGGGTGAAATGGCTGCCAACAATCTCTGAAACCAAGTCGGTTCAACTTTGGGGTTCATCTGTCTGCGTTTGATACGAGCCTGGGTGTTGGAAGCTATAGAGATTTTCCTATCGTCACCCAAATTGGGCTTTAAATTAAGATTCTGTACCATAGAACAGGTAGGACACCCCGTCGAGAACACGTTCTTACCTTTTAGAACGCAGCTTAGATGAAAGCGGTGACCACAATCAAAAACCGCTACGTTTTTTCCGGTCTTGTTCAATTTTGTATGGCATATAGTACATCCGTTATCTACTGTAGATGACATTTATAATAAACATAACTTTATATTTATAGTTTAGGTTTCTTAAATTTTACTTTCTTTTTTTCTTACTCTTTCCAGCTGCTCCGATGGCTGCCGTAATTCCAGGCGCGCTCGTACCTGTTGCACCTCCCCCCGTCAAGTTCAGAGTTCGGGATGAGATATCGACCTTCGTCGCCGTGGTAATACCACCTGCTGCAAGTGGGTTCTCAAGCAAATCTAGAACACCACCACTATCACCCAATAAGTTCGTGTGTGGTTTGCCAGCGGAGCCAAACACATCGTCCAGCGCCTTCGCGGCTACCTTCATCTGTACGAAAAGAGTAGACAATGAACCAGCGGCAAGGATTTGATATGACGGTTCGCCCGCCACCTTGGGCAAGCCAGACGCAGCCACATCTGCCCTAATCCTCGTATTGACATCACTGTATAAAACGTCTAGTAACTCCTGTTGTTCCGTTGACGAACCGCCTGAGGCAACGGCTTCTGACAGAGTTCCTGCTCTTGCTTCGGAATACGCGGCATTGATAAACAACTTAGCTGCTGCTGCGTCCGCCACTTTCTTCGCCAGTTCTGAGCCCGCAGACTTTACCATGGCATCCAGGCGAACATCGTTGGCCAACAGGTATTTAACACGCTGACCTTCTTCAAATTTGGCAATAGCACCGCCAGCGCTGAGTAGAAGGTCCAAACCGTCTGCACCGCGCACTTCGTCTATGGCTTTCTGAATTTCAGCTCCTTGCAAACGATTGACTAACTTATGATAGTTGATGATACCTTGATACCTTTGTGTCAGTTCCGGCTTGGTAGGAGAATCGCCGTCCACCAAACGGCTTAAGAATTGTCCAACAACAGAGTCGCGGGCATCGTCATTTCCACCACTGCTCGAAACGCCAGAAGAGCCCAATGAACCCCCGACAGTTGTCGAAGTATAATTCATCCTGTGTAAAATAACGTCTACTGTGTCGCCTGGGCGAGAGTATGAAATGGCTGTGCCAATAATAAATCGGTTGACAAGTGTCATGTCTTTGTAATCCTCCAACATATCGCTATGTGGACGAAGAATAAATTGAAGCTTGTCACGAGGGACACCCTGCTGGAGGGCACGTTTGTAATGGGTTCCATTACCATTTTGCCTTAAAAGTGGTAAGTCCATGCAAACCGTTTGCCCCGGATAGACTGTTTCCGTCCCGTTATTATATAACGTATTAAGGCCCGCTATGGTCGCTACAAATCCCTGCTCGTATACATCACGTGCTGGAGAAAATTCAGTAACCGCAACGCCCATGTATTGGATAGTGCCTAGGATAGCACGACGTACTTCGCGCTGGTCAATAGCACTGTTGGTTGTCGTCTCTAGGAATTCACTGTTTGCGTTGTTGACTGGTGCCGATTCGGGCGCTGTCAACCCATTGGCAAATGAGAATACGTGTAGTTCTTTGTCATTGTATCGTGCGTTAGCTTGATTTGATTTTGCGAGCAATTCGCCTTCCATTACGCGGAAACATTCATCGTTGGAAGCTGCGCGAAAGAATGGTTTTTTGACTCGATTGTACTTGACATCCTGGTACTGGCGGATGTCGTATCTCACATTATAATCGAATGAAGTTGGTCTTGCGAATGGTTTGATTCTACGGCGTTTTGCGTTGGGGTTGTACATTGTATGTTTGAGGGCTCAGACATTTATATAGGTGTTAAATACTAATTATGGATTTGATATAATAATTTATTTTAGATTCGAACAAAGCACTCCATACGGTCTAGTAATTTCCCGGTATCTGTTACCTGCTGCGCTTTAATTTGACGCTTGACCGGTGTATTTTTGAACGGCAAATGATGAATAACAGCGATTGGGATTTTATGTAAGCACTCCTCAAACTTCTTATTGCCTCCTGTTTGTCCCCGTCTGGCATATCGACCAGTGCCCGGTCCAGCCCAGCTATCTGGCTCAAGCACTGGAATACATTGCAAGTAAGGCTCGTTACCTACGCGGGCAGGGTCTGTTTCATTTACTAATTTGCGGGCGCCATCTGGCTCAAACAGAACTTCACCGCCTGCTGAAATTTCATGTTTAATGAATCCAACCCAAACCACTTGGCCCTTTTTCAATTCTCTATTGCCTCCAAAGGCACCAAAAGCTGCTCCGGCATCGTTGGACCAGTAGTTAGGCAATCGGCATCGACCTCTAACCGTTACATTTAGTAGGCGTTGGAACTGGCTACCAGTGTCCATATCATTAAGCATCACACCGAAGAAATGCCAGTCCTTCTTTAGGTTATTGAATCCTTCGGCGTCGGCGCGGTATCGTCGTTGACCTTGTACACCGCCAATACCAACTTCACGCGTTTCTCGAAGCAGTTGATTCAATACCGGCATGTTAGCTACCACGTGGAATTGATTACGTGAGTTTACAGAAACGTCTTCCGCCTTCACAAAGAGTATATCACCTTCATCGTATTTCTTTTCCCATTCCTTCTGGAACGGGCGGCAAAACAATGGTGCTGCTGCGGTAGAGTTAGTTTGTAAATCTGTAACAGAAGCCCTAATAGAAGGATTTTGCAACGATTGTATAGTCGGTAGGTTGCGTTTACGCGTAGCAACTTGTGTCGCAGGGATACGTCCCTTAGAGATGGCACCGGGTGTTGGAGCAGGGCTGCGTAGTGAATTTCCAAAGATTGAGGACATATTAACTTATTAAATATTAAAGTCTTATTTATAGGTGTTTTATGAAAACGAGTAAGGCGTCATCGACTTCGTATTGCCGGTCGCCCCTTTCGATAGAGGGCCTTTGTAATATTTTATGAGGTCCATCTTGTGTTTGGATAGCTGTATCCATTGTTTCACTGCGGATGTATTAATCCTGGTTTCACCAGTTTGATTATTTCTACTTAATATATTTTGTTTCCTAAAGTGATATTGCATAGTATCTACAAATCGTATCTCGCCCGCTATTACTCTCTTGGCGTTTACACGGTGTTTTGAAAAATGGTCCCTACACATCTCTGGTGTGATTGTCGGGGCTTCCAACCCTTGCTTTTCGAGAGGTTTCTGTACATGTTCTGTAAACATCTCGGCTTGTAAACGGTATATATCATCGTCTCGAATATTACCTGTCAAAGCTGTATCTATCTCTTCCATTTTACTAATTATTTCATGCGCATCTCCCGTACCACCATCACCATGCTTACACAGTGGACAATTACAATCTATACCATGGTCTTCCTCTTCATCGTCGGAGAATGCACAAGGACAAAATTCACCTTCGTCATCGTCTTCACCGTCTCCTCCAGCGGGCAAATCCAACAAGTTGAGCGCCATTACCGGTCAATGATTTACCTTTATAGTACAACATACCGCCATCGTGCGTCTTCCACCATACCTTGTAAGGATGTATAAGAACCTTTTAGCAGCTGTGCCACACATTCCTTCAACTCCCCGGACACGAATCTGCTAATCTTATCCGGTGGAGAGCGATTGTCTCGCATGAAATATTTTGCCGCCCATGGCTCAAGTTGGAGTGCGAAGAATATCAAGGAATGCTTGAGCAAACGGTTCGAATCCCTCACTGCCAATTCCATCATCCGTACCATGCGTTTCGAATTCGTAGCATTGTCTTCGGTCCTGGTCTCTTTGAGTTTTTTTACAAAGTGTTCAATGGTATCTTGTAGACATTTTGGGTCTGGGTCCATAATAACACGATACAGCATGTCTTTGTCCATTCGAGCGTCTTCAATCTTTTCCATGCGTTGGTACAGATGAGGGTATTGTGAATCGGTAGTAGCTGCCATGGTTTGATAATCCCATGACGACATACATGATCGTAAATAACAAATCCGGAGTAATAAAGCGTTGTGTATCCCTACAATATGAATTTAGATTCTTTTGTCACGGTAGTAAAATGGTCAGTTCAAACGAAATATAGTTTTTTCACCCCGGCCCAGGAGGTTATAAACGCTGTGCGTACGTACAATACCATACGCGTAGAAAAAGCTAAGAAACTAGGCGTTGGGTTGAACCCGGAACTTATCACACAGTTGCGAAATTGTAGATTGATAAAACAGTTAAACGCCTGCCCTGTCAACGCGGAATGCGTGATAAGTAAGAATGTATTGGATGAATTGTCCGGCCGTTTGTTAGTGTTGCATTTCAAGGGTGGTACAAATATAAAGAGTGTTCACCAACGTTTTATTAGTCAGATAAATAAGTTTTACAATATTGTTCATTTCGACGATGAAATTTTTAAAGCCTTTGGTGAGTGGTACAAGACCAAATCTACCAGTTTTGACACTATCAACACGGAGAACATTGAGAATTTAGCAACACAATTTTGTGAATACAACGATGGTTCCAAAATAAATTTACTCTATGTGAAATTCAATACTATTTGCGATTTGTAGTATACAAGGGACGCACAATCACTTAATATGTACTCTTTTCTATTCGTAATGGCGTGGTGGATGGGTGACATAGGAATATTGTGGTACTTATTATTCATCATGTGGCGAGGAAGTACGAATCAGTCGGTGGGCTATGCTATGATACTGGTATACGCCAGGCTGACACAACATTCACTGCTCTTTATACCTTTACATTTACACCTCGTGGCTACCATGCTAACTCACATCATCATACTTAACATGTATGTAGGGGTCTATATCGCGAATAACAAGAAACAAATAATGCTTGTAGCCGTCTCTTTGTTGTCTATCGTGCCAAATTACTATAACCCGAACGAAATAGAAAAATGGAGACTGATGATTCGAGTGGCAATTTATTGTTTTATCACGTATAGAATACAGAAAGAACAGGGTCTCCCGATATCAAAATATATTATGTGGTCATGGATATTGTTTACACATGAAGCTAGTTGGGTTTTTATTCCGTTCCAAATAGTATATGACACTTATAACTATAAAATAATAACTAATAGTATGGTTTAAACACGCCTACGTTTTAATGGCGACTCAAAATTTTCTTCACTTTCATATCCTGCTCCTTCCATGTCGTCCGAACTGACCTCGGAATCCGATTCCAACTCGAACTCTGATTCGCCACTTTCGTCCGTTTCGGACTCGCTCCCGTCGAACTCTTCCTCTTCCTCTGCCTCGGATACTTCACTCTCTTCATCGGAATCGTTGGGTCCCCAATCGTCATCGGCATCAGCTTCTTCGTTTTCGGATTCAGTTAACGGGGCGAATACACCGCGCCAGTCTTCTACCGAACCACCATCTTTCTTCTGTACTTTGAGGAACCGACTCCAGTCGTACGGGTCCGGGCCGTTGTCGTAGATGTCTTCTGTTATGTCTTGCAAGTAGGACAGTACACACTCATAGTCTTTCTTGTCGAATACGCTCGTAATCACTTTATGCTCCGAATGTAGGGCGAAAGATACGTCGAAACGTGAGGTGCCAGGTGTGTTACGCTGAATCACTGCCATAGTTAAATCTTCATCTTCCACGCACAATATTTCATTACCGTAAGCAATAACCAACTTACCATCGTCTTCGTTGTAAGCAGTGACAAATTTGTTGTTCTTATCGTCGTAGCCAGATACGCTATTTTGCATTTCCAGCGCAGACGGGAAGTAGTCCTTCCAACCAGTCCAAGTCTCGTCCTCCTTTACGTTGGCAACACTCAGCTTGGTCCAGCCGTTGGCACACTCTATTAGAATGTTCTGATTGTCTAGAATGATTTTTTTCTTGGCACCGTTCAAGAGATGCATCTCACGAGCCCCTGTGTCGTCTTTGGTTATGGAAGCGAAGACGTAATCGTCTGGGTTGTTATCGGCTTTTATTAAAGTTCCAGTTTTTCTCGTTTGGTTGGTTTTAAATGTAGGCATTATATCTTGTCAGACACCCCTTATATAATCTCTTTCCACGATTTAAATGGATGAATGTCGATTAAATCCTTCTCTGACTCATTTAAACCACTTATATCACCGAAGCAGTCGTCACAACAGTCATTAATACCCGTTTCGACCAGTCTGCGCTCCACCTTTGAGCAAGCTTCTGGGCATATATTTTCCAACACACTGGAGAAGCTTCCATGCGAACACACTTCGGGTTTAAAATATGTAAGAGCATTGACCACGCGAAAGCAAGAGTTTAAATAACATTCATCCTGGCTTTTAAAATCAGCCTCAATGGCAGCCCATCCCAACCGCAGCTTAGGGTCCTTGAGCACCGCCGCGACGTGTGTCATGAGTCTCATCCTATCCACCTTCCCCTGTTTACCATAATCTAGGATAAGATTCTCTGACAACGCAATGCATTGTGGCATGGCATTCATCTCTTTGCGCGCTGCCACCCATTTCATCGTTTCGTCCGCATCCATGGCTCGCAGAGTTTCGTCCCATTCCGGACAAATAATGTCTAGTGCGGATGTAACTTCCATGACCTCGTTCATGATAGCTTGCACGTCAGAATCGGAACCAACGGGATGATGAGTATATTTCACCTTGTATTCGTTTCGTTTTCCACAGTGTTTACAGAACACTCGCTTGTTGCGGATGGTCATGGCGGCGTGACCTTTGAAAGCGTTCACAACCGATTGCATGTGTTTAAATCCGCATATTTTATGGAAATTGTACTTTGTTGTTTCGCGCGACATGAGTATCTTGATGGCGTGGTGGGAATATACTAGAAGCACGTCCAATAACAGTATCGTTGCGAACAATATTTTCATTTAGAGATGACAAACGTTGACTATATAGTCTCACTAACTTAACGCATATGCTGTCTAAATGGGCGTTAACTTCGATGATGTTTCTCTCCGTATCTGGCGGTCCGATTGGTATGGAATCGGCCATGGTTGGGTCGAATATTTACGCTATCATGGGAGTATGTCTATGGTTATTAATAACCTACATGATACCCATCTCTCAGATGTCTTATGAGATGTGCATGATGTTCGACGTAGAAGAACCAGGCGGTGGGCCTGTAGGATGGGTGTACCAAACCTTTGGTAGGCGTCTTGGAATAGCCAACGCAGTGTGGGACATATTAGACACGCTCATAGACAATGCTATCTATCCTGTTCTATTCGCAGATAACTGTGCGGACATGTTAGGAATCAATCCAGAATACAATCCGTATATCAGTTGGACAATGATAGCGGTGACTTTTCTCATAAATTATGGAGAGGTACAGGGCACAGCTGCCATATTTCTGTGTCTTTTTATTGTATCTCCATTTGTTGGTATGGTGTTTATTACACCTATTGAGAACATGTATACCCAAACGAACAATGTCATCACATGGGCTTCGATACAGCAAACGTTTACCGTCCTCACTTGGTCCATAAATGGGTACGATATGGCAACTCCATACGCGCACAACGTAGAGGATGTGGAAAACAGCTACAAGTTCGCTTATTTTTTTAACAGCGTTGGTACGTGGTTGATGATGGTTGTAGTTTTCTCGTTGGGTACATATTATATACACGACCCCAACGATTGGGTAGATGGAAGTTTCGTAACGATGGCAGATAAAGCCGGGGGCGTTGGATGGCGATATTGGATGGGTACTGCTACTTGTGTGGCAGCATTTGGCGTTTTGACCGCCGAACTCTGTTCCACGTCCTATCTGTTTGTAGGACTTTCCAAGATGGGTCTCTCCGAGCGGTTTGAATCTCCCTCGTTCAATTTGGTGCTCAATGTGATTATTTTATGTTGTTGCGTGATGATAAATTTGGACACACTCATCGAGTTGTCCGCTTACTTGAACACACTAACGCTTCAATGTGAGATTTTCGCCTGGTTGTATTCTCACCCGCTCGAGCATCGAAGAACTGTGTATGTTTGTTGGCTAACACTTAACAATATCATGATATTGGCCTGTGGTAAGACTACATGTATTGTCGCTTTATTTGGTTCTATCGGATTGGCGGTGGGTGCCATTTGGCTTACCGAAAGGAGTATAAACAAGAAAGAAGTAGAAGAAACTCAAGAAGAATGATACAGAATTTAATCGGTATATTTCTGGTATTCGTGGCATCCACCGCCTCTAGCGTGGGTATGAATTTCCAGAAGTTAGCACACCGCCAAACAGACTACAATGACCCTCGTACGTGTCGAGTAATACGGCAGGAAAAGCGCATTGACAACGTATACACTAGACCTTATATGGTGTTGGGGTTTGTACTGTCTATATGTGCGATGGTGTGTGATAGTATGGCTTTGTTGTTCATAGGAACAACTATGATAGGTATATTAGGATGTATGAGTATACCCATCAATGTGTTTGTATCTAGGTTTTTACTATTTGAAGAAATTCAAACAAAAGAAAAATACTTTATATTACTTATAACGTTAGGCTGCGTTGCCTGTGTTTTTACTGCTCAAACCCATGCACCGATAGAAACATTTCAACGATTTGCAAAGATAGAGACTGCCATATTCATATGTATTATGTGGACCCTAGCTGGAATCATGTACCTGCTGTGCCATTTGGTAGATAAAATTCAATATCAATTGGTATCGTTAGCGGTTATATCTGGTATAATGGGTTCGCAATTCGTGACGATGGGAAAATATCTTCTGGATATGATATGGTTATTACAATCGAATATGCCCTTACCACCGACCATGCAAATCGTCGGCGTGTCTGGTATAGCGCTCCTTGCATTGCCTCTTCAGGTTATTTTTCTGAACAGAGCATTGGAAAAATTCAACGCTACGCACGCTGTGGCCATATTCCAGTGTACCTGGTGCGTTCTAAACGTCACACAAGGTATTATTATATTCGGTGATATGGCTAGTGTTTCGACAGCAGAATATATTATATTTATGTCCGGGTTTGGTATGGCGGTAATAGGTGTTATTTCATTATCTAGACAAATTGGAGCTGAACCTCTTGCATGTTCCGACCGCAGTCCATCATCGACTTCCCTTTAATATGGCGGTACAGACGGTCTGGGTGTTCAGCTGATGGGAAGTTTTCCTCTAGTAAACCACCAGCTTTAAGCGCGCCAATCACAATTTCAGAGCAATACCATCGAGGTGACATGCCAAGGTAAGTGTAGAACATGGGTTTAGGAGCTAGCAGGCCCGCCCAGTACATAAAATAACCCATATGATTAAATGACTCACCTACGTGTGAATTGCAAAATTGTTTCATCGATTTAAACTGTTTCTCTGTGCATTCCATCGACCTAAATTCCCACTCTTTACGACTAAAACGTTTCTTGTTCATATGTACCGAACCTGAATATACTATGGAACATGCGTCGCCATAAACTTCGGACTGGTTACGAAGTTGGTTATTTTTAGGGATAAAAAGCAGTTCGGCGTGTATGTAAGGTGCACCATTGCGCACAGCACGCGGAGCTACAAACGCTGCGGCCGAATTTAGCCACGATTCTGCTAGCACAGAGCTGTCACTGCGTACAAAACATACCATTACTTGTCTCTTACTAGGCATAAATATAATATATATTATTATCCTTTTATACTTTATTACATTCAATCATCATTATCCGAGACTTTGTAGTAGTCGGACTCAGAAGACGATTCTTCCGACGACGAATCGTCACATTTCGCTCTCACTATCTTCCGCCCATGCGGCAAATACGGGCTTCGACACTCTGTCTATTTTTGAAATAATAGTTGCCAAGTCATCCGCGTCGTCATCGCTTGTAGAGGATGCAAATCCACCACTCGCCGACGTCGTTGCCCAAGCAGCTTTCTCCACACTCTCATCTCCAGAGGATGACGATGCCCAGTTGGGAATCATTTGGTCCACGTCCGACATCGCTTTGAGCATTTGCTCGTCGCTACTACTACTGGAAGCTGCCCACGCTGCTACAGTATCTTGGACCCAGGAGGATGTCCACCCACCTTTCTCGTCGTCCTCTTCTACCACCAAGTCTGTGTCACCTTCCGTACCCGATGTGAGCGCAAAGGTCGCTGCCATACTCTTAGCCACCATTAAAGAAGAACGTACCGGAGCCGTAATATTAATAGCTTTTTGTGGTACCATGTTTTGAACCTGCGAATCGGACACTTTCGTGTAACCAAGTCCAGCGTCGGTTGGTTTTATGTCAGCAGCGGTGTGAGGAACTTTGATAAAGCTCAAACCATCAACAGAGATATTGGCATATTTCGCAGTACCATTCTCAGCGTAACGTATAGTAACGTACTGACCACTAATGACCGCACCAGTACTATCCTTCACTCGCCCGGTGAGACCTTCGCTACCGACCATCACCACATCTCCCATGATGCTGGTGACGTCGTACGTATTCTTGTCATCGGCCAAATTGCGCGAGGTGGCGCCCGGCCGACCCAGCTTATTCAACATGTCTTCTAGGACCGCCTGACTGTTGATATTACCGGACACCTTGAACATCTCCAAGGGGTCTTTGGGAGTAAATTCTGCCCGAAACAATGAATCCGGACTGCTCACAAACGTTGGCGGGAATGAATCATCGTTGTAATTTCTGAAATTGTTTTCATTCCTATCGCTAAAGCCCCTGTTCAAGTCCTGGGACGTCGTCTGACCCACGTACGCTTCCAATTCGTTAGAGAATTTTTCCATTGTAGCCCCACGCTGTACATCTTCCACAGATAGTTTATGGTAGAGTGCCACGTATTGTGATTTACGCAGGCCCAAGGATATGGTGTTTATATCGGTGTTTACGGTACTTATCGTGCGTAAAATGTTGTTTGAGTCGTCCTCCAATGCTGACACATCGTCAGGGTTGATGCTGATTTCGACCGCATCCTTATCAATTTTGTAGAGCCCGTCACCGAAACTAATGACTTTGCCTTTGCCATAGGTGCCATTGTTGAAGTACATAACTGGCGTATTGTTCTCCAATCTTGGTAAGAGATTTTCCTTGTTTACGGTTAGGATGTCTCTCCCAGAGACAATCTTTACTGTATCATCTTTGTTGGCATGGTATACACCTGTTTGGTATTCCTTGTATCGACCCTCTGTTTTATACAACACTGTAGATTCCGCCTTGTTGGAGTACGGGTTTACAACAGCTATATCCGCAAACAGAACATTCTTTACTATGCCGGTTGTATCGTCCGAAGATATCCTGACATCCGCGACCACTACTGCCTGGTATTCGCTGTCCGACTTGTACTTACCGAAATTAAAACGACCATTGTTCGCGCGGGTGCTCTGTAATAATTTGGTTTCAGTTATAATGCTGTCGGTCAGCGATTTAATTTTCGCAGGGTCGTTGGCTGCCGCAATCTCCGTGGCCCTATTCGCTTCCAACTGGACAAGCGCATCAGCCATCGTCTTTTCTTTAGCAGCGTTAAGTGTCGTTTTTAAATTAGCAATATGAACACTTTCGATACGCCCACTAAGCCCCACCAAAGATTCAGGGTCGTCAAATACTATTTTAGCATTGCCAGCGTTGTCTAGGTCCACCGAAAATGCGTCTGAAAGTACTCTTAATCGGTTACGAACGGACCCATGGTTTCCAAACTTGGTTATAATTCGGGCCTCGTCTGGTGACTTTTTGTTCACTACAAAGTGTACAAAGGTGCCGGGTTTTGGTAGAGTTTCATAGAAGTTTAGAACGGATATCTGTTCCCTCGTAACACCAGCGCCAGGCGTTAGCTCCACATCCCGGTCACCCACCGCCGTTCTTCCAAGGTACACGATACCCTTGGCCGATTTCGATTGTGTGTTTGCTTTGGTCAGACGAAACAAATTTTGTGTAGGTGTGAGACTTTTTGTGAAACTATCTACCCCCTTGACATATATTTTATCGCTTAGAACAGGCTGGACATAGCTGCGTCTTACCGATGCTTTGACACTTGGTGTGTTTGCATCGGTGTAACGGTATAAAGCTATATCTTTCTTGTTATTCGAAGAATCGTCTGGGTTTAACTCTGACCACATCAGTTCCATACGGTCGCCGGACGTAGCAGCGCTGTCGTATGCCAAATATTGACCGAAAGGGTTCGATTTGATATCTTCCGACTCTTTCCAGTAATACCCACCGCCGAATCGTAAATCGGCCGGGGCGATGGTTTGGTTCGTAGACAAACTTTTATTCTTCTCTTCAATAGCGATGTTACCAGATATGATATCTTTCTCCAACCCTAACAGGTCCCCCGAAGTAGCCTGTACCATAAGCTGTACACGTGTCTCGAGCTGAGCTGCTGCCACCTGGGCTGCCGTTTCAGCTGCCGCCAACGTTTGCTTGTACTGGATGTTTAAATTCTTCAAATCCTCTTTGGCATCAGTAATTTTCTTGTCCAATGATTGTTCTTTCTTCTGAATTCCGGAAGCGACATCTTTGTTGTATTGGTCGTTTGCGGAGTTAAAATCTGTTTGTAACCTTTCGATATTGGCAATCTTTTTAGAAATTTCTAATCTTTCCACCGACATGGTGGTCTGGTAGTTTGTCAATTGGGCTTGTTGGCTCGCGTCCAGCCCGTTAGAAGCTTTTCTGGCTTCGAGCGCGGTTATTTGTCCTTCTAATGATTTGATATTAGCTTCTTTTGTTGCCAATTCAATACGAGCATTCTCCGTGTCTTGTTGAAGTTGGGTTAACCTGGTCAGTGTTGCCTGTGCCGCTGAATCGTTAGCGCGTATCTGGGCCAATTCGGCATCTCTATTCGCTTTAAGTGCGGCACGAGCGTTTTCGGCAGCTTCCAACTGTGCCTTTAAAACTGCTTCTTCTCTTTCAAACTTTTCACGTTGCTCTTTCTCTGCCAGTTTCCTAGCTTTTATAAGAGCAGAGGCACGGCTGGACTTCATGGAGAAGTTTATCTGTCCAGATATATTACGCGAATTAAAGTCGTTGATACGCTGTTCATCCGGTGTCAAATCGCGCGGATTCCTGGCATCGTTGAACTTGGTAGCCATTCGAGACTGTAGGTTTTTCCACGCCGTAAAGCCGATACTTGGGGTATCTCCAGACACATCCACCGTACCACCAGGGGAACCAGAATAGTTGTGTGCTCTCAGCTGGCCCGCGTTCAACATACCCAACGATTCTTCATCGCGAAAGGTCCTCAAATATGGCTCCAACATGAGACACGCTTCGTCTGGCAAATCTTCCGTGAAGGGGTTCCAATAACCAGGGCGCCTATGTGGGCCTCTAGCGGCACCAGCAGCTATCGCAGCATTGTTCTCACGCTCCTCCTTCGCCATTTTAGAAGGGAAAGTAGTCTTGGTAAAGCTGATAACCTGTGTTACTTCACGGTCCTTGGATACCAACCCAGGAGCATGTTCCGTGCTAAAGTTGTCGTAATGACCCCCGGCAGACCATTCTACCATCTTCTGTTCCATATCTTCCACCGCTGTAGTGGCAGAGTTGAACCGGTCAATGGCTGAATCACGCGCGCTAATGCTTAGCGATGTCTCTGGGTCGTTGAATGCCCGTTTCAATGCCTTGGCCTGTTGTAAAACATCAATTGGGTTTTGAGAATCATAATCGTCGGTCGAGTTGCTAGGATTCGTGACTGTTGTCTTGAAAAGTGTATTCAGCGCTGCTACCGTGGTAGACGAGTCAACGGCTTTGAAACCTGCTACTAGTTGTGCTGGGGCTGCGACTGGCAAACCGCTGGACCCACGCACTGGAGCTGCGATAACAAGTCCCGAGATTGGGTCGGTGAATTGAGCACCGTCCATCCTCAGTTTCTGGTCGAAATTTTCCTCAGCTTTTTCCTTTATATTATCTACCTCAGCGTTCAGGATGAGAACATTTTGCAATCTAGCTTCGGCAGAGTCTACCAGAGCATCGTACGAGTTTAGAATTTGTTTGAGTGGAACTATTTTCTGCTGGAATGTCTCCATATTCACTTCGGACGTGATGTTTAACAGTGCGCGAGCTTTACGAGTCAAACGCTTACGGTCTGTTTCGGTCACTTGGTTCCACACTTTGGCGTCCTCCCGTGTTCCTTTAACAACTTTGTCGCCTGACGGACCGTAGCGTCTTGAGTGTGGGACATACTTGTTACCACGTATTTTTTTGTTGAGAATGGCCTCCATTCTCTGTTGTACATCAGAGCCGGTAAGCACGTTCGACAATGGTACCACATTACCATCTGCTTTGATGAAGCATAGTCGCACAGCGTATTCTGTAGTCCCCTTTGGCAAGTTAAACTCTTTGAATGGGTCTCCGTTCTCATCGGTTGCCAATATCCAATCTGTGTTGTCTAGTCTCGACCGTGAGTGAGTTGGTATTTTATATTGCCAAGCAAACCCCACTTGGGATATGAACTGAACCCCGCGCTGGCTGGTTTTGGTGTGATGAATACCGACACCGACACCGTAGTTGCCACCACCAGAGTAGCTATCTCGCACCACTTCTTCTTCTGCGGTGGCGTAGCCGCCTACTTGTCGCTTGCCATTCTCAGCTGCGTATTCATTGTCCCACCATGGGACATTTGGCCGGATAGTGCCGTTGACATCGAAACTAATTTCTACTTGAGCCTTCAATTTGACATTGTGTGCTTGTAAATCTTTTTGCAATGTATTGGCGAATCCTTTCGTACCATAGGTGGCAAACTGTTCCCACGTTGCGATAAGGGCAGAGGCACGCCTAAAATTATTTGTTTTAATTTTATTACGTGCTTGACCCAAACGATAATCTTTTCCTTCGGCCTGGTCCCAATTCGGTGTCAAGCCTTGGACAGCGTACGGGATAATCAGCAAGTTTTTCCACGCTATAGGATGTATATCCATAGATGATTGTTTCAACCCGCTTACACGCTCTTGGATAGCTTCCACAATAGTCTGATGGCTAATTATTTGCCCACTGCTAATAATTTCGATATCGTTGGGGTTAATCCTGTCCACCGAACCTACTGCTCCACCACGCGTGTCTTTGAATCCTACTGCTCCACCACGCGTGTCTTTGAATTTCCATTTAGGGCTTGAAAAGAAGGTGCGCTCCAAACGGTCACGGAACATGAGCTGGCGGTTTATTAGCATATTGCTGTCTTTTTTCTGTTTCAAGATAGCCCGACGTCTGGAACGAATTCTCGACACTTGTGTGGCCAATTGAGAAAGTGTTTTTTTGCGCTCGGACGTCGGCATGGTTGGCCTTGTCAAGAGAGTGACCTTTAGGCCTGTCTTTATCAGTTCCTCTTTATTTAATTTCAATTCTGACATTTGTAATTCGCCTTTCATTTTCTGAACTTTCGCTTTAACAGCATTGTAAAGGTTTACAATTGTCTTGATTTCGGTAGCATTGCGAGCAGAGTATGGGTAACAGCAGGCATCCGCATTCATTTCGGAAAGTGTTTCTCGTAACTGGTCCAGCAATGGTAAATAGATATTTTCGATGGGTGGTAACATGAGAGACAAATCCGTCTCTTCGGTGATACCCAAATCCAAGGCGACGTCGCCGGCAGCAGAGCTATTCAAGAAATCAAACCAGGATTGTCTATGTGCTCCTGGGTTTAATGTACCTTCAAACATGTTGTCTACGGCGTCCCTCAGGGTCTGTGGCAGAGTCCTCTTAAAAGGCTCGACTATAGTAGTGCGTTGTGATTCCCATGAAAATGGCGTACTCATTGTTGAATCCTTATCATCTAATAGAACACTTATATATAGGTATTATTTACATACCAACGATGAAACGAAAGAACAGGTGTAATAACTACATGAGGGGCAAGATAGGCCTCTCAAACAAAGATTTAGTAAAAAGCCGGTGTAAATTATGTGTTGCTGTGTTATTATTTATTATTGGTGCTTACTTTTCAGTCACGTGGATTAATTGGGATGCTGCGGTTATATTTCATAACCCGACAGAAGCTGATATCACTGTCACTACCACCGAAGTCGATGATGCCACTTTATTGTCGGAACGTTGGAAAGAAAAGCGGACTTACATGGCCGATGTCTTTACAGAAACCTGCGATACTAACCAATACGACGTCATTACCAACTTAAACATACGTATTTTGGGTCTTTATGTCCCGGATTCAATTGTTTTTCTGTGTGAATCCAAGCGCATGCTGGTCAATATGCGCCTATCACCATCTAAACAGGGTATCCGCCTGGTATGCAACGAGACCTATGGTATACTATGGAAGGTGGAAGACGAACGCTATCATCCTTTAGACTATTCGTTTATAACGGAAGATGGCATCGTAAGAGAGGACCACACCACAACTACGTACGAGGAAACCTGTATGTTGTACCAAGCCGAAGAATTATTAAAGGGGGAGTGGAAACCACAGAGTATATAAGCATCCGCATCCATACCAAATGCCATCAAAAATAGACCCGAAGGAGATACCCATTAATCCCGGGGTAATGGATTTAGTCTACAAGTATTTTTGGGGCATCCCAACGATTCAAATGTGCAGAAACATGATTAGACAGCATCTGTTCTCAAACGGTATCGAATTCAAGGGCAAATCGGGTGCGAATGCTAATAATTTCTCACAGCATATTATGGAAGATTTCTGGCTACCATTCTGTGAAGATGCTCTAGACCAAGCGCTTACATACGGGTTTGTAGTCTGGAGGACGAGAAAGATAGGCGACGTCGTGGTCCCTATCGTTTGTTTAAAGGACACCTATAGACTTACCATAAAGGAGGTAGACGGTGTAATAGAATATCATATATACAATATGGACGAGAAAACCAACGAACCGTTGAAGGGGGCATATGTATACGATGAATTCGGTTACCGCCCAGAAATCGATGGAGACCTGATGTCCATGTTACATACGTTGATACCAGACATTCAATATTATTTTACCATGGTAAATTGCCAGGTTCAGTTAGAAAAGAAACGAGTGAAGCCTCCTCTGTTGACTCAGATAAATCCCCATAGAGGAATGGGGCAAGGTACGGGCGAAAACGAAGGAATTGACTATGATTTCTATGCGGATGCGGACATTGCCGAGGCTGAAGAGGAGTCCAAGTACAAACGTAATAGGGCGGCTGTAGACGCACTGCGACAGCAGCAAAAACTGTACGATGATTTTTTCGAACCAAACGCAATGCCAGACGAGATAGCTCCCAACACTATTCTAGACCAGATGGTACCCATCCCTTCAGGGCAAACATTAGCCTCATACAACATACAACAAGGGAGAAATGATATACCAATTATTCTTAAATGTCTACAGGATACCATATGCGGTGTATTAGGTGTTCCTAAATCCATGATTATGAGTGACACTCCTCATAAGTCCGATGCGGTGGGAACGCATCAAATGTTCCAAACGACTATTGTATGGTGGAAGCGTCAAATATCTGAAATGTGCCAGATGATATACAACATAATCAATTCCAAAGAACTTACTAGTCAGGTGGGGGATAGGCTTTCGAAACGAGCAAACAAGGCAGACAGTAAAGACATATACTTGATGACCAAGAGCATGTCTTCGCGCATCACCTTTCCAACTACACCATTCACTACGAACGAAGAGCTGTTTCAATTGTATACGCAGGGCGTAATAGATTGGAAAACATATTGTACCTACATCGCTAGGAACACTTCTATCCCTATGGATACTATACCAGACGAACCACTAAAAGACAAAGAGAAGAAAGAGTTGATGGGTATAGCCAAGGACCCACCACCAAACCAGGGATTGCCGGGTGACCCCAACGCTCCTGGGTCAGTCAAGCCTGGCGCAGAAGCCCTGGATAGAGCTGGCTCGCCAACGGAGGAGAAAGAGAAAGTCATGAAGGCCGAAGAGAAGAAACAGGAAGAAGGCGCTGTTGGTAAAACGAACGTTCAGAAGGATGACAAGTCAGCCAAGGACGAAGCTGTTAAGAAAGCTGTGGGCAAACCAAGCGATGGAAAGGCCAAGCCTGCCGATACCAAGGCCAAAGATTCCAAAGCCGATACAGCCAAGACCTCTTCCAAAGCTACCAGTGGTACCAAGAAGCCAGATGCCGCACCACCGAAAAAAGGAGGAGACTCTGACAAGAAACCACCACCGAAAAAAGAGGGGGACAAAAAGGCTGAAAAGGCTAATGACAAAAAGCCGGGAAAGCCGCAGGATAAGAATGAAAAGTCATCGGCCCCGAAGAAAGACGATAAATCTGGGAAACCAACAAAGTCCAAAGGTTCAGATGGTGGCAATGGTTCCAAGTCCAAGAAGGATGATAAATCTGGCAAAGATGATGATAAGGATAAGAAGCCAAAGAAGGGTAATTTCACTAAGAGTAAGGGGCCAGCACGAACTAAGAAGCCTGACGACGATAAGAACGATAAAAAGCGGAAAAGTGAAACGAAGGCAGATGCGGCTGAAGAGGATAAGAAGAAGAAAAAGAAGAAGGATGATAAGAAGAAAGGTAAAAAATAATATTTTTAAAAAAGACGTTAATTACTATGATACATCTGGTCGTAAGACGACATTATTTTATAATCAATGTGCGCCAACAAATGTAGTGGGCCTTGTTTGGTGACTGTGATAAACATAGCACCGTGACGTGGCACAGCTACATGCGCTTCGGCTTTGACCCGCAACTCCAACGTTTTGTTTCCCTTGGCGTCCTGTGACTCTTCCAACAACCTGCTCAATAGTTCGTGATTAAGTTCCATGCACGTCGTGGCGGAGTGAATGCCTGGGCGCCTAAAGTTAATACGCAAAGTCAAATCACCATTTCTCATTTTCTCAATCATTTGTTCAGCTGACATGGCAGTACCGTACGTCTCTGTCGTCTGGTACAACCGTTGGCCAGCATTCGATACACACCGACACTCGTTAGGCTCGAACGTATCTTTCGCCATCGAGCGAAAATCATTCAAAGTTTCCCCTTGCATTTTTGCGGTGTTTGGGTCGTACTCGTTTGTACCTACCGGAACGGGAACAGCTTCAATTAGAATGTGATGGGCAGCGACATGCGGCGTAGCAATCTCAGCAATTGGCGCTTTCTCTTTTTTTTCTCTATTGTATAATCGTAGTCGAGACATCTTGTATACAACATGGCGAAACCTTATATATACTGTTTAAAAACTAAGGCGAGACCTCTTCGTCCACAACGATTTTTCCTTTGTTTCTGTTGTCACCAAGGCTGCTCCGCTTGGGCTAGTGCGAGACTGGCCAATCTCACTGAGGTTTAAAACGATTAAACCAATACATGACGCCCATATAGCGTGCAAAGAAATGTTGTCGATACCCATATTGACCAACAGTGTCGAATCGTCATGGAGACGACTTAGTATGCACCAATAAATCACTGAATATAATATAAAGCGCAGCGATTCTTTAATTGCGGGTTTGGTTGCGTCAGACCAAAGCTTAACTTCTTTCTTTTCGTAGTCTATCTGGTATTCTGGATTGCTCATGATATCAAACAACAAAATAATAACATGAAACACTATCATACTGGAGAACAAATGTCTCCAGTGTTTATCGTCGTAGTCGTCCACAACATCGTGGAATTGTAACGTTAGAGCCAACCATATAGACCCTAGCACAACGTCGTGCAAACCCCAACGCAACATTTCGCTCTTGTCTTGTTTATCTTTGTTGCGACCACATTGGCAGAGTGTTACAATGAGTATCAACCCCGACAAAATATACAAGATGGACGCGTAAGAAGCCCACGCGGTGAATTTTCCAAAGTCTGAAGGTAAGACCGTTGTGGTAGCATTGGACTGGAGATTGGATACTATATCGCCCCAGCCGTTGTCATCGTCTAAAAATACAGCTATCTGTATTATTATGAAAATTACAGAGAGCAAACGAACGAGGAGACTCGAGAGCTTTCCATTTGCGTCGAGTCCAAAGCACGAACAGTTGTCTTCGTCATACTTGAAGTCGGGAATCGTACCATTTTTAAAATATTCCATTGACAACGTTGCGAACAATATCAGAGGGACTAGCGACTCCGCCCATAGTTGACCACTATACTCTTCCCATAGAGTGGCGTTCCAGAATATGAGGGCCCAAGGAATACATGCAATACCAATTTCAGCAATCTTCATTGGTAGACGCATGACTGCTCTTATACGTCGCTTCAACCGTTTCGACCTATAAATGAATTGCCTCTTCATTTAATATGTTCGCGTTATTAACTGTCGAATTAAACACTTGTGAAGGCCTGTCTTGCCCGCTCAATTTGGGCTTTCTAATATATCTTATCATAGCAGTTATATCATGCTGTTGCTGTTATCCTGGTTCCTGTGCCATTCCTCAAAGTCAACTAGTCAAGAACCAAACAACTGGCAAAAAGCCCGAAGAAGGAGCTCTGGATAAATACGAATTCTTTGGTTCAATAGGGGACGTGCTTAAAGAAGAATTGGTAGATGACGACCAAGTGGGCACAGGTGTTTACAGAGAGTTGACAACAGATGAAGATGCTGGAGACTTTCTGAAACGAAGAAGCAAGAGAATAAAATACTAGTATTTACATATTATTTCTGTTACATAACAATGTCTAAAAATATCTTTGAAACTGCTCTTAGAGATATCGGAAATACCAACAAAGGGAAAAGTACTACAACCATTAAAGATAAATACACTCCTAATTTCCATTCTATATCCAGAGGCATCACCGCAGCCGAAGAATCTATATCCAAAACGCGCGCACGCCTCCTGCGCGAAGCGGAACACGACCCCGCTCTTAAACTCCTACTATACCGCACCACTACAGAAAGTAAAAAGGTACTGCGACAATGGTCTGAAATGTTGTTTCGGCTATCGATGGCGCAGTTTGTCATTCTTAACCAACTAAACGGTAAACGTGTCAACGCTGATATAGTAGAAGCGCAGTTTCCAGAAGCAAGAGAATCGACCATTAAACATGTACTCAAGGCTGTATCCTTTGTCGTATCAGAATCACTATTCGAAAACAACAAAATTTTAATACAATTGATTGAAGAACCTATACGGTACGAAAGACTAAACAGTTGGCTCGTCACCAAACAGAGATACATCGATATCATGCTCCGGGGCTTTTTGACTTGTCATTTGACCATATCCGCGCCGGCGTATCGCATGGAGAATAAAGAAAGGTGGTATGTTGTCATCGACCCCGAGGGTAATCATGGGATATACAAGGAGAAATCAGACCGAACGGGAGGAGTAACGACGTCGATAGAATACCTGGATACGAACATAGAAGGCTTAAGCCAGGCTCAAATCAAATTGGTAATGGACAACCTCAGCATTCTATCGCCACGACAATCTATGGTATGGTTTATCAATGAACTGTTCGACTGTCTCATGGCGGATTTCGATTGGGATAAAACCGTTTACTTTGCACAATTCATATATAAAACACTATGCCGAATATAATATATGAACGCAGATAAACAGAATCAAGTGCATCGGCGACTGGTACAACACGACAAGGTAAACAGTGAGTTGGCATACTTGTGTAAACAGGATAAGATGGGAGTATTTTCACCACGAGTACATACTACGGTATACGATGATAAGACGAACACGCACTGGGAAGTAGGAGAGGGTCAGACGGTGGAGGATATCCGCTCCTTAATAAAAAGTTTTAAAGCTAACGATTAATCTACGAATATGTGATGTATATTATAATATTATTATAAAAGTATAAATGTCAAACTTCACTAATCACAATGCAATTATTAAATTTTCAGGCTCGTCAAGTGCCCCAAGAAAGGGGTCCGCAATGGCTGCTGGCTATGACCTTACCGCTGACAAAGACTATTCTCTGGGCCCTGGAGACCGTACCAGGATTGGCACCGGTTTGCACCTGGCTATGCCAGCAAGATGGTTCGGTAAGATAGAAGGCCGTAGTGGTTTGGCCTTCAACGACGGTATATATTGCTTCGGCGGTGTGATTGATTCCGACTACCGTGGTGAAATTAAATGCTTGTTGGCCAACACGGACAAGAACAAAACATTTCACATTAAGAAAGGTGACAGGATAGCACAGATGGTTATCATGCCCCATTGGAACGGTATATTCGAGAAGGTACCAGTCCTGTCTCCCACTGCTAGAGGTAGTAGCGGCTTCGGCTCTACCGGTTTTAAGACTGAAAACGGTAAACGTCAGACAACCATCGCTGAACTCTGGGAGATGCCAGACGGGCGTACACGAGAGCAGCTTAATCAAGAACTGGCTGGTCTGTCACCATATGACCAGCACACATTTGCCAGTTAATCGTTTGACACCAATGGCATGAGGTCCGACAACAAGGCTTTAGGGAGATTTTTCCTATCCTTACGCCATGGTTTGCGTCTAATAATAATCATTAACACCATGAGAACAATAACAACCACCTCCGCTATCTCGTACACTTCGTAGTATCCGTATTTAATATATTTAGCAGCCACTACAGTGAACAGTGTTCTAAAGGTACACGCAACAGTGAATGAGAGCGCTCCGTATTGGCGTATTAACCGCAGCGCAAAGAATTGAGCAATAACAGCACATGTAGTTAGCAATATCAGTTGTAGGATATAATATGGCGAGTGAGTTAATGCCCGTGCGGTTACCAATAGCGTGTCTTCTTCTAGGAACAGTTGAGGAATTACAAGCAACAACATAAAGCTATTGATGTAGAACATCATTGTAATATTGCTAGCTTTGAATCGTTTGTATATTTCCTCCTGTCCAATGGATGTGTAAGAGTCGGCCAATATAAAAATTAATAACCATACAATACCAATCGTTTGAGGCATAGTCCAGCGCGTTCTACTAAATTCATACCAAAATACCCATTTAGCACTCAGTGTTGCTACTATCCCCCAAGCTATTCTTTCTATATTACTTTTCGACCCGTATATACCCACTATCAAGACCCTCAAGCTCTTTGCTGCTCCAAACTCCGCGAAAGATACCGATTTCAATGCTTCGTACTGACCAATGGTTGCCAAGGTGTTAAACACCGCGGGCAATGCAAACGGCCCTGGATGTGTCGGCCGGGTCATACTAAAATGTAAAAATATACCAGTAATGACCAGGCTCATGATGCGTGTAAAACACATGACAAAAGTAGGTCGCATGTCCGGTATTTGGATTATTCTACTTTCGAAATATCCCGAAGCAAATAGAAAAATCCAAAACCCTAGAATATTAAGGGGTAAATCATATAGCCGTCTCTTAATACGATAATCCATAGTTGGACGCCATGGTCTCCTGTATTTCATCCATACTACGCTACCAAAAAATACAATAGCGCAACTTACCAATAATACGAAAACGTCCATTCTTATTATTTAACGGGCTCTTATATACACATCAATGGGTGTCTTCCAATCTAAAGATACACTCTCTGAACTTAAAGTTCGGTTTATAGATAGGCCCAAACCGGTCGAAGAATCCATAAAACAGATAGTTATCAACATGGGGCTCTTGCTATGTCCTCGTAACAAAGCGGCTATCAAGAGGAAGAGGATAGTGAACGGCGCGCCCATGCTGTTCAGAACTTGCACAGATATAGTAGACAAGATAGAATTGGACGCTGAGGATTTTGATGACGTGGTAGAGATGAACATGCAATGTGAGTTTCGTGTCCATTTAACCCGCCACAACTTTACACCGGACCAATGGCTCGCTATCTGGGACCAGACACAAACATTGATGTCCAATCTTTACAACACCATTTCTCCATACGATACCGATTATTATCTAGCAATGGTAAACGTTCGAAGGTCTATCAAATTTATATATAAAAAGGTAGAACACTTCTAACAATACAGGATGGACAAGCTTATCTTGTTTCACTTGCTGCTTTTATTCGTTGCAACCCATGCCAATATTTATAAGCGCGACTGTAGAGCACGATGGGCATATGGGTCGGTAGACGGGTTGGAATGTCCTAGCTCTGCCGTGGGAGACCAGATGTACCACGTATACAGCAGCCCCAGCACGCATAAAACACTCGATGTATTTATTAAATTGGGAGCCAGGCCTAAGAAACCATACACGGCTTACGATAATTTGAGAAAGACCTCGTACAACTACCCAGAGCAAGATTTTTTCGTGGTGGTAGACCCGCACGAAATACCATCGTACTTGTCGGGCGACTGGAATTTAGCACTGCGAAAGATACGCAACCTGGAAAATGTACACCTTATAGGCACTATACCACCCAACGCTACAAGATTCTTACAAGATTATATCATAGGATACATGAAAGGGTGGAAACTAGCTGGAATATACTTTCAACAACCAGACTATCAATACTATTCACTATACAAAGATATGATACGGATGTCTGGGGGCATTGCAATCATGGACTTTATACGGGCAACGCACGGTTCGCGCACCAGTCAGCCCGGGCACACGCCTCATTTCTGGTACGAATTGGTAGACTATTCCGTGGAAATGTACGGGGGAAATGCAAGGTTGGACACACAGAAGCAGATAGACTACAAATACGACTCCAAGTTTATAGCAGACTTGTATACGAAGGAATACGAGACCGCATTCCGGTTAGCGTATCTAAAGAAGTTCGACGCTATCATGTTTCAGGAATCCAATCTATTCGACATTGACACTATAGGGTACTACAATCGTCACACTCGCAACGGGCGCAAATGTTTACACGAGCACAAGGCAATCCGACCTTGTTTGAGACCGACCGACATCTTAGCGGAATTGGCCATGTTGGAGGGGGACGAGTACGCCCAAAGTTTTCCAGTTCCCACCGTATTTTCTCACCATTCGACGGGCTACACCGCGGTCATTCCCAGAACCACAAACTTCTTTGACAACCCCACCACAAAAAGAAAACGTCGCAGGGCCTTTTTGCGCAACATATTAGACAACTACAACTATCCCAATCTCCTGGTAACCGATACCTTTGTGAAAATTCCTACCGGCTTGGTAGACGAAGCCGTGTGGAGAGTCAGGGTCACGGAAGAAGAAAAACTTTCTCTAGATACCATCGACATGAAATTTGAAACGCGCCCTATCATTGTTCCACTATACCCAAACGAAGTGGTGGGAATAAAGACAGACAAGGGCGTTATATCAGTCACCATGGTCAAGGACGGCGCAAACTTGAATCTTAAAGACCTGTTTAACACGGACTGGGCCGGGACCACTCTACATCTGGACAATACAGAAGAGTATCGATTCCAGAACAACGGGTCTAGCTATCGTATGCGCGTAGACGCTGGTCTATTTCTGGTCAACAATTCCAACTCGTACTTTCCTCCTGAATCCTGCTACGGTACTCCATACACTCAGGCGGTAACCATGGCACCAGGCAGTAAGTCGCAGTTCTTTACCACGTACCATATAAATGGGCCCTGGGTCCTGTCGGACTGGCAGCAGAAAATGTTCTGCTGTTTAAAGGCGGACTATAGCTATTCTAACGGACAAGCGGCCATTGTCGATTTGAGATTAAAGAGACACCTGTTGCAAAATATCACGGCAGCTCTCAAAATTATATGCGAAGAGAGGTCGGTGTTTGAAATAGCCTACGACAGGAAAGGTCCACCGTGTGAGCGTTGTATGAGAGCTTCGGAGATAAAGAAACGTTATTCAGAACAAGAATACCATTCGAAACACAACCATATTGTCGTACAATTCGACAAACCAGTTAGAGCCAGAGGAAGCTACCAATACGTGCTCAACCAAAGTTACGAGAACCGAACATTCTATATTAACCAAAGTTTTGTTCGTCATGAAAACGAGCTTTGGATACCAATCCGCGGCTTTCGGTGTGGGACCAACGTTACCATCGACATGGCCAGTGTATTTGTAAAGAGTACATTCTGGGACGATACTAGCTTCGTTGCATCCGTGACAAACTTATATTATTGGATGCCCAGCTGTATCCCATCACTTGGGTCTCACAACCATACAGGAGGACATCACCATAACCACGACGACGAATTACAACAAGACATCATAATCGGTATTATATTCGTCATAGCGATAGTAATATGCATCGCGCTTCTGCCCAGGCAAGCGAATCCACCACCACCAGCGATAGCCGGACATACAATGTTATACTATAGGGTGCGGAGAAAGAAAAGGGAGGATGTGTGGAGAGAAATATAAGTGTAAAAGAGACGTGTATATAAGCTCTAAATATATTCAGTAACCATGATATTAATCGTATACTTACTTCTACTAGTAGTGGTTAACGCTGCTAATTATAAATTCTATTATGTCAACGATGAATTCGTTCAGTCCGCTGGAGGAAAAGGGCAATACGCTCGCATCGGTGGCGAAGTTACGGTCATCCAATGGATAGTTCCCGATGGTAAAGAGTTGACTATCTCTGACCCGATAGAATTTCCAGACTTTGGAGTCGTTGGACCCGCTACCTACCATTACGTTTTCGGCCTATCGACGGGAGGGGATATCAAAGTGGCTTGCAATGGTGTAGACGAGATTACCCTCTATCGTTCTAGTAATCCGCCTCAAACTCAACCTGGTTCTGCTACATGTCCTGGCAATCCTGGATACCTGTACGCACATCGTAAATGGCTTCGTCAGTACAGCAGAATCAGAGGAAGAGGAGTTAGGCGTTTACTAAGCACAACCAACACCATTAAACTTGGTCTATCCGCGTGGGGAGAACCGCACTTCGGTGCGCTCAACCACTACGTAGAAATAGAACAAGTCGATGATATACAGTTGGATTTGACCGACATAGGGGATGAATATCCACATAACCTAATCAAACCCAACGGTGAGCTACATACCGCTCTAAAACCCGGCGAGCTTAATATTATCAAAGCACCTCACTCCGTTGGTAACTATTCCATAGAAGCACCGTCTGTATGGGGAGATTACGTACATCCTGTCATACATGTAAGAAGAAAACTACACGAATGGGGAGGTCATAAACATCCCAAGTTGATGGCTGGAGAAACCTGGTCCAATGTATGTCCTAATATTGTAGAAGGGCAATACGCAATAGGAGCTGGTGCGTCGGCAGTCGCTGGCTGCTCCGACTCCAACTTCCCTTCTGGAGCCCATACCAAGTCTACCAGTGCCAGCTGTAGCGGTTCCGCCGATAGTTTAAACTGTGCAACAGGCTACACCATCACCGCAACCTGTACCTACACTTGGAAAATGGACTACACTTCGAATGAAGCCAAGTGTGGTACAGATTCGGTTACAGAGGCCAATGCTGACGAATGTGGATGTTCGTGTACAGTTTCAGTGGCTTCGACCTGCTCTTCCGGGTGGTATGGTTGTAACGACGGTGCTTGTTCGGACGATTGTCCATCTGGATTTTCATATCCACCCGGATATGGAGGGGGGTCACAAGGCTCAGACTGGAAATACTGTGGTAGTACATGGGACACCCAATGCTGGTGTGTAGACACTGGTAGTCCAAGTTGTACGACCAATCAAGCTAGTACCGATTGTAACGCTTGTAACAATGCCGCAGCGACATGTACATTCAACGAGGCGAAATCTTGTACAGTAGACGAATCGGCGACTACTACACAGGCCTTGACAGCTACCACTACCGCTTGCCCAGTTCAATGCGTAGGAGCTTGGAGCGCTTGGGGAACCTGTGGTGTTACTCAATGGGGAAATGCGCAGAAACAAAGGACATACACACAGAGCACAGTAGCAGCATACGGTGGTGATGATTGTGCCACAGCGGATGGAACGGTACACACTATAGACTGTATTACAGCCCAACCTACCTTTGTGTCTCAACAAGCCGATGGGTCTGAAGATAGCAGTGGAAGGTTGACAGTTGAACTCAAACTAAGCATCACTACCACACATGCGGAATCAGTCATATGTGCTGGGTTAGCAACGGGTACGACTGTTTCTGTATCTGCTATCACGAACGCCGAAGATAAAGTTTCATTCGTTACTACATCAGCGACAGCTACAGAAGCTACTATTACCGGGTTATCGGACGAAACGGACTATGACATTGCTTGTACCATCGGCACCGGTTGGTCTGATACCATTGATAAACTCACCCCTGATTTGTTCGCTGTTGTAGGCGATGCGGAGATGAGTGGGGTAGGAGCAACGGTCGGGACTTGTTCAAGTAGCTGGACGGACGCAGCGGATGCTCGGTGTGTTGCGATGGGTACCGGAGATACCTGCTCTTGGGATGAAATTAAAGATTTAGGCCAATCGGGCCCAACGCCTCTAGCCGTTCAGACGACTGACCTCACTACCAAGGCCTTTAGTTTTACAGGATTAACAGCCGCTACGAGTTACAAATGCTGCTGTCACAGTAGTCATGGGACGACCGATGCTGGTTCCAGTGTGAACTTTGATACCTTGGGCTTTACTGCTGACTTGGCTGTGGATTCCAAGACCACTGGGTCCGTTACCTTTACGGTTGCGGTCAAGGTGTTGGCATCTGTCACCTGTACGGTACAGACCAAAGCAGACTGGGATGCTGCTGCTACCGCAACCACAGCAGAAACCATGACGTACACACCGTCAGCCTTGTCGGAGAACAAAGAATTCACAGGATTGAAGCATTACACACAATATTATATCAAATGCACCCAGTCTACTGATTCGAAACAGGTGGAGGTTATTACCGAAGCACCAACGTTTAGTCCTCAGCCGGCTGCGTCAGACCATACCATGACCGGGTTTACTGTCAAAGCAACCATAGATAGAGATGAAACCATAGTATGTTCTGTATTTGCGGAAGATGAGACAGCAACTCTGGCAGCTATTATAGAAGGTACGGGAGCAAGCTCCACCTCTGGCGAGTTGTCTATCTCAAAGGATACGGAGAAAAGTATACAAATAACCGGGTTGGTATATGGTACAACCTACGACGTGTACTGTGCTCTAAAGGGTGATGATGATACCTACGATGGCCCTTACCATACCAAGTCGGACCTATTACAGACTGCTACGGTTCAGCCATCTATTACTGCTCAACCAACCGCGTCTGAGATTACGTACGACAGCTTCAAGATTACCACGACATACGACCATGCTAAAATGTCTAGATGCGTGGCTGTCGCGGCAGATGCTTCGGCTCCAACGGCAGCAGACCTAGCAACAGATTTTACTGGTACGGTAGCGTACGTAGAGTCAAATTCAGTAGCGAATACTCCACATGTGACCATTGCCATTGACGTAGGTTGTTGTGGTACAGCTTATGACGTGTACTGTGGTCAGACAGACTTTGACATCATTTCCAACGCCCTGAGGGTGACTACTGTTCAACCGACTATTGCTCAACCTATTGTTATCACAGAAGCAACCTCCGCAATAAAGATAGAAGTTACATTCGACCATACCAATGATGCTGCCTGCGTCCTAGTACCTAGAGACGCGGCGGCTCCAAGTATTGCTCACGTTTTTTCCGGTCAAGGGGCGGTTGAATTCTATAGTGTCAAAGCTCATATAACGGCCTTTACACCCACGTGTGCGGGAACGGAATCGTGGAGCACTGAATGCAACACCGCGGTTAAAACGGAGCTATGGTTTGGTAATTCTGGTGCTGGTACAGAACCAACACTAGGCAAGCTAGAGGACGACCAGGAATACGATGCTTACTGTGCTCAGGAAGATACGGAAGTTCTTAGCGCCAAGAAGCAGGTGGTAACCATTAAAGAAACCATCACCTCCGACCTGGCAATATCTGACATTGCTTGGAACACTGCTACGTTTGCCGTTACCTTTTCAGACCCTGGCAATGCCAGGTGTACTGTAGAATATGATTCCAGCACGGCTCCTACTATAACGCAGATTTTAGATGCCAAAGCCCAGGACGGGGGAGCGGCGTTAGGCAACACGGACGTTGTCGCTGTTACTGCTGACACATCGTGGACAGAAAGCTTCGACGACGATGATATAATTGACTGTGTGGTGTACGATGTATTTTGCGCACACGATGACGGCGGTGACGAAGGTATAGATGGGTTGTTTGCGGAAGCAGATTTTACCACCACGTGTAAAACGATTACCACAGAAACCGCTCTATCTTCTGGATACACGATGGAGACCGACCCAACGCATCAAATTAAATTACCATTGACAGCTTGGGATAGAGTAACGGTAGAGACTACTTTCGACCATGCGGACCCAGCTAGATGTGTTTTATTGGCCAAGGATGAAACAGCTCCAACGCTAACACAGATTTTTACCGGTACGGATGGAGACGACGATGCTGCTATAGTTGTGGCAGACCAGGGTGATTCCTTAGCTGCCACGGCCTTTGCGGCAACTTTTATTGGACTAAGTGACAACACTGATTACCACGTGTATTGTGCACAAGGAGCAGAACCTACCGCACAACAGTCTGCTAATAATAAAGAAGCATTGATATCTGGTCCTTTCCTAGTACGAACCGTAGAGAAACGAATAACCACAGAGCTTGAACCGGATGACGGATACGTTATGGAGACTGATGGTATTCAAATTAAAACGCCGTTAACCGCGACCGACACTGTTTCTGTCCGTATCAAGTTCAGTCATACGGACCCAGTACAGTGTATGGTTACGAAATTTACAGACGACGCACCAACTCTGGCTCAAATATTTAACAAGCATGGACATGAAGATGCCTCTATAGACGAAGAAGTATCGGGCGAATTCGGCTCCTACGTCACTCCAGACCAAGGTACAGCAACCGCTGCTACCTTCTACGTCCAAGAAATCACTGGACTGGAAGAAGGGCACAAATACATAGCGTACTGTGCTCAGGCAAAACTAGACGACCCTAAGAATGTGGTATCTAGCTTTACCTTTGCAACTGCGTCTAAGAAAATAACTGCGGCCATGGCCTTGGGAGACGATAACAATGTCCTAGGTTGTGCGGATGGGGAGGACCCCGATTGTCCAGGTGAAGATGCCCAAATCAAGTTACCAGCGGTGTTTGATACGGTTGTCATGACCATTACCTACTCGCACGCGGGTACCGTACGATGCGCTGCGCTGCTAAAGGATAGAGCTATACCTACCAATAAAGAACTTCAAGACGGTATAACGCTGGAAGATTATGAATCGAGTCCTGATGCGGTAAATAATACTGCCGATACACAAGTAGTGGTCACCTTTACAGGTCTACAAGATTCTACAGAATATGATTTCTTCTGTGTACAGGATAGATACGACACTGCTGTAGATAGTCAAGTGTTGAGAAACAGCAAGCTAACCTACCGTACAGTGCCGAAAGTATTCCAGGAAGAACCATCGGTGGACGAGCTTGGACACTATGGTCTACAAGTTAAATTCAAGATGAGTCACGAAGACGATGGAAGGTGTGTAGTGGTTCCAGCAGTAAATGTAGCCACTTACGACTCGTGTATGGATGGAGAGGGTGTGGTAGCTAGCGATGAAGAAACGTTCGCAGCAGAAACAGAAGTAACCGTTAGAATCGAAACTGGACTAGAAGATAATACAGACTACAAAGTGTTCTGTTGTCAAGGACGTCAGTTAATATCAACTGGTATAGCGTTTACAACACTAGAATCACCTAGGGTAATACAGGATACACACGTAACGGAAATTTTAGATACAACAGCTTCAGTGTCGGTGGGTTTCAGCGACTACGAAGAGGTTGCATGCTTCGTTCGACCCATAACTGGTACGCTCCCCACAGAAGCAGAAATCTTGGGTGGTATAACCACTGCCAACGGCGATGCTCACGAGATAACTGCCCATGTATCGACGGATACTTTCTTTATTGAAGATAACAATGAGCTGTTAACGTGGTACATGGGTGGAGAAGTAAACCCCAATATCACTTTAACTCAATGGTCTACCTATACCTTTGTTAGGACTACACCAGGTCATGATTTGAGGATAGTGGCAGCGGAAGATTGTGCTGATTGTGGTAGTGGAACGTATACGACTCTGGGAACCTCCGATATAGCGGATGTTAAACATGGTCTACCGGTTCACTGGAGACCTACGGAGTCTGGTACCTACTATTATGTCTCCACAACAGCTGCCCGTATGGTAGGTGTTATCACTGTAACGGCCGCTACCGAACCTACAGCGGCAGCAGTAGTAGTAGCTGCGGCGTTAGTAGAGTGCGACTATCCAGAAGTAACCGATATGCCTGAGAATCAAACACTACCGACCAAGTTGACTGGTTGTGCTCAACCGGATAAATTAGTGTGGAAATCTCCATACGACAGTTACTATATCATTAACCCGTACAGAGAGAAGCCTACGTTGGCTATTGCCTCCCTAGATGTCAAAGGCTGGCCAGCAAAGATAGCTTACAATACGTACAACCAGAATGCGACCTTAGAAACAGCTGGCAAGTCCTTTAATTTCGACGGTCTTACCACGGATACCAAATACGAAGCGATATGCGGAGCGAAAGGTACAGAAGGCGAGTTTGCTATGTCTAGTTTAGTATCCTTTCGAACGTTGTACAAGCCTGGACGTGTTACCATGTCCTTGGCAGACCCTGAAGACGCAAAATTTCTACCGGGTGGTAATCCAGGCCCATTGCCTTATGGTCTACGAACGGGTTCCTTCCCAGAGATAGAAGGAGCCTTTGACCAGGTTGGATATGTAGACGAGCGGTCTATATTGCCCCAGCCATTAGGTCAGATAGGATTAACATCGGACGAAGCGGCTCCAGGCATTTATATTGTGTTTACAACGGATGGTTCAGAACCAGACTGTGACCAGGAAATTCATATTATTCCATCAGCCGGTGGCAACACTTCGCGTGTTCACCAAAACCAAACGTTGCGTTACAGAGCTTGTTCGGAGCTTTCTGGTGATGAAGGCTACCTCGATGGGGACGGTAACGAAGTCCAAGGCACCTTATTCTATATGAAATGTAAGACGGATTGGTATAACTTACCAGAGCCATATACTTCGGATATCGATACTTACCCGAAGTATACGAATGTACCGGCCTATGTACCGTTGAGAGCAGACAATGGCTTTCCTCAGAAGTGCACGATGACCAATATTTACACTGGTAAACTTCAATCTGCTTGTGAAGATGCTGGTAATTTTTTCCTTGCGACCTTTGAGAATGCCACATGCGAGGCGAAGATATCTGGTGTAGGTGTTATTGACGATGGTAACTGTGACGATGGAGGTCCTAATTCGGACTATTCTGATTGCCCGTTTGGAACGGACGCCGCAGGTCCGATGACAGAAGACAAGAGCTTGGGTTGTCCAGCACGTGAAATAGATGGCTTCTGTCTAAATTCTTGTAAATTTGTATGTGAACCATGCCCACGCATTCCGCTGGTAGTACCGTTCTGTGGACATAATCCCGATGGGACTCAAAAAGCGTGGGAATGTCCAGAATTGGAAGTGAATGCGGACCCAGTGACAGGTCTATGCCCCGACGAATGTCCCCGTGTCTGTAAGAAATGTCCCTATGATGCTCCAGCCCTAGGAGAAGCACCAAGTTGTGGCATAACCGGCTGGGACTCCGAGGTTGGATACCATAGTCTAGACAATCATCCTTGTCTGGAAGGTGACCCTGAAAACCCCGATACAGAAGGTAAAGATGTTGATTTCCAGAAACTCGTATGTGAAGATACGTGCGCATCGGCCAACGATGGTGTATGCGACGAGACAGAGAACAATTGCGACCCTGGAACCGACTGTACCGATTGTGGTGGAGAAGGAACCATTGTCACTAGTGATTACTGTCCTTCTGGTTGCTTACCAGTGTGCGATGCCTGTCCTAGAATCATGCCTGCTCCAGTGTGTGATGGTAGGGACCGTCCATGTCCGGAGTCTAGAAACGTTGAGTATAATTATGCCAATAAAGAAACTCCTCCATCATGTGCGGACTCTTGCTTTCCGCATTGTTTCCAGTGCCCGGTGTTCGTAACCGAAGAAGAATATACGGTGTGTCCATCTGGAGAAGCTCCATGCTCCTACTTCGAAGACCTCAGCAACAATGTATCTTGTCATGGTGAATGGACGGACGAAGGGTACGAGTGTAGTGGTGAGAATTCAAGGCCTAAATGTCCTATCGGATGCCCTTCACGTTGTTACCACTGCCCAACTATACCAGCTGGTATTACACAGGCGCCTAAATGTAGACAATTGCCCGCACAACAGGAGCAAACCGGTTGTGGCTCCTTTACCACTGTACAAAGTTTTAACGTTCAATTAAACCTGACTTGTGACGATGGTTCAGACTCACCGTGTTATGACATGGCCTCACTATCCACCCTCACCGAGCAAGAACAACAGCAAACTCTTCTTGTTGCTTTCCAACAGAGAAAATGTCCCGATGGATGCCCAGTAGCTTGTGAGATGTGTGGTTTTCTACCAGACCCTTATCCTTCCTGCGGTGAAGATAGGTTAGGCCAGGCAGCTGTAATTAAGTGTTATGACGGTTCTCTGTCTGAGGACCATAAATGTTTCGAAGACAGAACGAAAACCACCGACTGTAAGTATGGGGTAGACCCTGTATGTGGGGATGGTTGTGGTTTTCAGTGTAAATCGTGCCGCATACGATACAACGCTGGACTATTTAGTAAATGCGATAACGATGCGGTACCATGTCCAGATGGTGGAGACCCATACGCATGGGATGGTGTAGAGGGCGAGGGTGAGCTTGGCGACCTGTCCGGTCTGGTGGAAACCTTTTCACCGTTCTATTACAAAAACTTTTTAGACTCCTCGTACGATATCTACTGTCCTAGTGACTGTAAAGTAGAATGCTACAGCTGTCCAAGTCAGACGCTTACGGACGGAACACTACCTCGTTGTGGTTCTACCGGCATTCCATGCCCAGAAGACCCAGACGATAAACCAATATTACTCAATGTGTCCGACCCGTTGAGCACGAACTGTACGGACTCTCTTTGTCCTATATTATGTGAACAGTGCCCGGACGCGTTAGACCCATTGCCTAAGTGTGTCAACGACGCATCTCCTTGTAGAGATGGCGTGGTACCAAGCTGTGAGGACGGTTCAGCTGGTTATGACCTCGCGTGCGATAACGGAGACAGGCCTATCTGTACCGATTTGTGCGTAGGAGAATGTGACCATTGTGAAGTGGTGGACGACCCATTGCCAAAGTGTGGTCAGTTCAACGACGGAAATCACTCACGTAAGCCTTGTTTAGATGATTCAGATGAGAATGGGGATGGGCGATGTGCGGATGCTTGCTTACCCGGGTGTGAAGCTTGTACAGATAGAGCAGCAAGCCCACCGATGTGTGGTAAGAACGAAGACAATTCAGACATATTACAGGTGTGTGAAGATGGTACGCTAGGCTCTGCGTTAGATGTGGAGGGTCTGTGCGCAGACGGATGTGCCACACAATGTATAAAATGTGGTGATATAGCATCAGTGAGTTTGTCAAAATGTGGACAAAATGTGGACGGTACCAACGCCAGAGTTCGGTGCGATGACGATTCGGACGAGACAGAGAACGATGGGGTATGTGCGGATACCTGTAGGCCAACTTGTGATTACTGTACAGCGGTTACGATTCCTCAACCAAGATGTGGTCGTAACCCAGATGGTTCTCAAAAAGATTTTGAATGTTCAGACAACTTACCAATTGGTGAGAATGGTCTATGTTCTGACGGTTGTGCGCCACTCTGTACACCTTGTCCCGACATAGTGTCTGGATATATTATATGTGAAGCGGAGCAGGAAGCTTGTGAAGATGGGTCGGGAGCAGTTTGTGCGACCGCTGACGGTACCCCAGCACCGGTGATATGGGAGAGTTCCCAGCTGGCTGGAACAACCGTATGTCCCGAAACAGACAACCCACACCCTAGATGTGATGATTTGTGTACACCAGTATGTATCACAGCAACCTGTGACCAGTGCGATAGTAGCAAATCATTTCTCAAGGTGGAAGATTTCGACCAGCATGTGAACGGATACCCAACACAACAAATTATTCAGACGAATGGAATACCTATTCACCCGATGGAACCGTATCCCGATGGAGGATGGCCGGCAGAAACCTACATTGGAAATATTATAGATATCAACGGATACACCGCCCAAGACTTTGCGGCAGCGGCTTCTGGAACCTGCCCATTCTGTACAAAGTTTCAGCTTCCAAAATATGCCGAAAAGGGTACGCAGTTCTGGGAATTGGAACCGGACGTTGACGTTGGTATCTCTACATTTACAGGAGCATACCTTTACAACCATTATCATGGCACAGATGATGTAGCGGTACAGTTGTACGGTACCCAATTAGACTATTGTTCTGGTCATGCTACGAACGATTGTGTGTACCACTACAGCGCTTATCCTAGCTGCGTCCAGGGTTATGTTGGAAATTGTGGTCTCATAGGTTACTTGTACGACGGTTTGCCTGTTCTAAGCACTTGTAAAATAAACAATGTAGAGCTGAGCTCTTGTTACAAATTAAAGGAAGGTTCTGATGGTACCAAAACAAGCCATTACGATTTCGATGAAGATGGGAATTGTCATTTGGACATGGCAAATGGATACGATTTTGACGAAGGAGACATATCATGGCTTCAGGGCCGTGGTGTAGCGCTCTCAACGATTAAGAACTTTAATGGTTATGCGTACGTGATGACCAACAATTATCCTTGGATGATGCCAGGGTTTTACGGCACGCAATGGGGCGGCATGGGTTGTCCCAAAGCCTTTACTAACGAATGGACACCACAAGGAGAGTGTGTGGAAGTATCACCACTTTGCGTTGAAGGACTTTTGACCAGAACGCCACAAGAGTGTGATTGCACGGACGATACCTGGTGCGTGGAAACGGGTTACGATACGGCAGTCCAATATTACAATAGAAGACCGCCGGTAATTTCAAAGGTTGATTTCACTTCCATTCAATCGATTATTAATTCAGATTCGACCATTCAAGTTATGGTTCAAGTTTCCAAACCAATTGTCAAAGCAGAATCAATACTTATTCTCAACTGGGAAGGGTTGGATGCGGACGACCAACTGATGGAGTTCGAATATACAGAAGAGTCCACCATGTCAGACGGTGTTACAAAACAATTTTTCTGGGCTATTCCTACATCGAACTTGACCAATGTCCCTACTGAAGGGCCTAGAACCCTTATCATAAACCATGGTTCGGGTGTGGAAGACGACTCCCAACAACGGACCGGGTTTCTAGCAGACAATGGTTTAGTATACGAGAATGCTTGCAAGCCGGATTATGATGCCATTGGTTATAATTTAGACGCCTGTGTGTCCGCGTCTGGCGCGGCAATGCGTTCGACAGAATGTGTTATAGATTGTAATCCTGGGGGTTATGCCTTTGAGAACCAAACGGTCAGCAAAGAATGCGAAACAGAAGGTGGGACATTTATCTTTAAGGGGTGTTCGGCTCGTTGTATAGCGCCACCGGTGGCCCCATCTTATAACTTTACCGAATGCGATACGTCCGACGGGCCTATTGCTGAAGGTCTTTGTACGGTATCATGCTCTGATGGGTTTACAGAGGCATCTGGTGGTACGACAACTACCTGTCCAGGGGATGGGCAAGTGTTTCAACTAACTGGTTGTAATGCACAATGCACGATAGACTCTACATTGGACAACCCAGCGTACGATTTAACCAACTGCCCACACGATGGAGGTCTTATAGGCAATTGTGAGGTGGGATGTTCTACCAACTACGATGGGAACCCTGTCATAGCGTGCGAGAATGGTGGTCAACCGTGGAATATTATCACTGGATTTTGCGAAGCAGTGTGCATTGCTCCCACTACCGAAGGGTACGAGCTAGATGCTCCAGCAACACAGAACAAGGCTCTATTGACCTGTTCTGCTGGGTATGAATTGAGTGCATTCAGCAATTCTATATTTCCAGTCTACAGTTGTCCAGGGGCTGGCTTAGCATTTAGTGCTTCCGGATGCGCGATTGCCTGTCAGCCAGACTTTGACGCTACGATTGACACCTCTGACTGCTATCGAGATGGGGGAATGGTCAGAAACGACGAATGCAATCTAAAATGCATGGATGGGTATGGAGCTTGCTCAGGTACAGTCTGTAGCGACCCACAGCCTATCTGTACTACTGCTGGAGCTGTTTTTGGTCAAACATTGACATGTGAACCTGCCTGTAGCTTACCGAACGACCCAGACTTTTTAACCAAGTACAACTTGGCCAACTGTCCAGGGCCAGTGTACACTGAAGAATCGTGTTCGCTGAGCTGTGCCGGTGGCTTTAGTTCCAACGGACAAGTGTCTGTTAGCTGTAACAATCCAGGTGGCACTATAGACATTACCAACGAGTGCTCTAGTGCCTGTACGGTATCTAATCCAGCTGATTACCTGGAGTACGATTTGACCAACTGTGATACTTCTGGAGGCGCATTGACCGAGTTCGAATGTAACCCAACCTGCTTGGCCGGATACATTGCGGGCGAGGCGGGAGTCAGGGCAAAATGCTCGTTGGACACCATGACCTTTAGCTTCACTGGCTGTTCTAGCTCCAACTGTGACAACACACCTTCAATAGTGTGTGACGATGGAATAACATGCACGGAAGATATATGCGACCCTGGTTCTATTATTTACGACATTGCGGACGCGTCTGCCACACAAGCGGGATGTTATCACGTGCCATCGGCTCAACTTTGCGAAGACGAATACGGTTGTACAGACAATGCGTGCACTCCAGATGCCCCCGGTGCGGATGTCAACGGGTGTACTATCTCTATGAACAATGGTAAATGTGACGATGGTGTAGATTGCACTGCTGACGTATGTTCACCGTACGAAGAGTCTGCTACTAGCGCTGGATGCATATTTACAACGGACGATTCACAGTGTGATGATAGTTCCATATGTACAATAGATATTTGCGTGATTGGCCAAGGGTGTACCAATGAGCCCATTGTATGCGAGGATAATATATTCTGTACGGTGGATAGCTGCGACCCTGTTTTGGGTTGCGTTCACACAGCAGAAGACTCGCTGTGTACCGATGAATGGCCATGTACGCTCGACGTCTGTGACATCGCAGCTGGAACCTGCGTTCATACCGATGATGACTCGATGTGTACGGACGCGTACGACTGTACCATCGATAAGTGTGCTCTAGGCGTGAATGCTGGACCAGATGGCTGTACGCACGAATTGGACAACTCTGTTTGTGACGATGGAGCCTCCTGTTCTTCTAACTTGTGTGCTCCGTTGTCGTCTGAAGACTCTACCGGCTGTTACAACAGCTACGACAATACGGTATGTGAGGACGGTGTAGCGTGTACTAGAGATACATGTACACCCACGAATGAAAATGCAACAGCTGTAACGGGATGTCTGAACCAAAATATATGCGGTATCGACAACCCAGCTTGCACTTTGGACTTGGAAATAAACGAAGATGGGCTTGTTATCAAACCATACATTCCATGCGTTGAAGGAAAAACCTTTAGCAGCTGTGAAACGGTTCAAGTAACATTGATAGAACGCAAAGAAGAAATTAAAGTGAGGGAGAATACGGAGATTGAAAACTATCTAGCATCGATAGCGGATAATCCTCCGTCCGTTTGCAACCCCAACCCATGTCTTGGAACCAATTCAACATGCGAAATACTAACCAACGAGACCAACAACGCAACTAGATTCAATTGCACATGTCCAGAAGGGCAGAGGGGTGACCGTTGCGAGTTCCTGGCTGTCTCAGAAGATACCGAAGCTCCGAAATACTGGGCGTACCGAATACTAATAGGTTTCGGAATAGCCTTGGGGGCGGTAATAGGTATCAACTTGGCTTCTAGTATTGCGGCAAGCAACCAAGATACGAAAATAATAAATCAGGCAAGGGAGATACAGGCAGTGTTGTCGTCTAGGCAAAGGCCTAGAAAAAATAAAAAATTTATTAACAAGTATAATAATTGATATTCATTATAATTTTAGTAATGGTATCCGCATTACGTGTAGCGTTTTGTCCTCTCAGGGATGAATATTTTTTACCCCAGTAATATGCGTAGTCCAAGGTCCCCAACGTTAGATGAGTACACTCGTGTATTATAAGCGATGCTTGGTCCTCGATATCCAGTCTATCCCAATACTCTCCATTCACCCACATCACATTCTTTCTGTAATTTGGCAGCACCCATCCAGACGCTCTATTCTTCTTCATCTCGGTATTGTTCCTTATACGCGCATGGTTAACACACGGAAGCAAACGCGCAAACCAATTGCGCATCGTTAGAGGTGTTACTGCGTTGATACCTTCCATGTTGGAGTATATCAATATATCATAATGTGAGGATTCTATAGCGTTGATAACCCAATCGGATGCACAACGTTTGGGTTCATTTATGCGAATATATCGGCCTTGGGTTGCTTTCCAGAAGTATACGGTCATAGCAAATGACATGTAGCACGACACAACGAGTAATACGACCTCAAGTAACTTCTGGAGGCGCATTTAAAGTAATCGAGGGCATATATATAGTGCGCGTGTTTGTTTTAGGAGGGTATATATGGAGGAGATGGACAATAATAATAATGAGCCGTTTGAACCGTAAACTAACTCAAAATATTGAAGAACGCATACCGGTCGCAGTTACACGGACAAAACGTTTTTCTAAGAAAAAGTCTGAGGTTAGTAAAACAAGTTATAGATTGCCGTCTGGTATGTTTTATAGGCAAGCAGAGGGTCCAAAGATTTGTAAGGATAAGTTTATCTTTTCGGCGGCTGATAAAGGCACCAACAAGCAAGAACTTGAAGACGGGAAGCAAGGATGTATCAAGGTTGACAATTCCCTACGTATGGCGAGCAAGCATTTGTCAGATGGTCTAAATGGTTTACAAATTGCCGTCTCGCAAATCAATCTGATAAATGATACGGATGGAACCAGTTTTCAAGGGTTCGTAGAGGAGATGGGTGCAAATGGTAACATAAGCTATAAGTTGTGGATTTCGTTGATATTAGGAAAGGACCAAATAATGGAAACTGTTGCACTCGTCGGCAATGAATTGAAGAAAGTAAATGAATTCTTGGTCAATCAAGATGAGGAAGAGTGGGAAGAACAGTTAGGACAGTATATTGAGAACCAGGAGAATGGCGTTGAAGACGAGAAAGTGATGGAGAAATTAAGACATCTCAAGAAACAACAAGGTAATTCCATGATGCTCGCAGAGAAGGTAACCGCGATGAACAATAGAATACAGGAGGCACAGGAGGCAGAAAAAATGGACACAGAGGCAGAAAAGCTTAGAGAACAAGATATAAGCGCATTAGTGGCTAAACAACAAACAGAAATGAATACTTTATTAGCTAGACACCGCGCAGATGCGGATGAAAATACTCATAAAACGAACGCCACTCTCAGTGAAGTTCAAAATGCTTCTTTAAGGGCAGCGGCAGAAGCAGCTAAAACTGTAAAGCAAGCAAAGCTGGAAGTAGCTATAGACATCAGCGAATACTCGAAAGATATCGTTAACGGTGAAAATTAAGAATGTGGTATCGTTGGTAATATCGAAGTGGTATTGGCATACTTCCAAACACCCAAAGCAAACTGTGATATAAGTTCCCAAGTACCGTTGTTTATAATCTCTACTGCGTCTATTCTACATATTAGGAGAGTGCATAAAACAAATAAAAATTCTATTCTATTCATATAAAATTAATTCTTACGTTTATATACGGTCACTATTCTTCTATGTCCCACCGCCGCCGCCGTATCCGCAGAAGCTTTCTCTATTTTAAGACGCATGTTGTTTTGGGGAAAGTTAAATGTTATTTCCTTTACAAATGCTCTATAGTCGTGCTTGAACATGGCCACTTCTTCGATATTTAACTGGTCGTTGGATGTGATATCTATAAGGTAATAGTTGGGCGGTTGTGGTTTTACAGACACGTGAAACTGGCAGGGTATCGACGGTAAGTTACTAAGCCCGTTCAATATACGCTCCAACATCGGTTTATCGGTAGCATTGATACTCTTTAGATTCCAAGCTCGCTTGGTGACTGAAGCCATCTTACGTTTCAGCTTCTTCGTCTTTGCTCCATTCTTCCACATGTCCACTTTCAGCCAGTTGCCTTTGAGAGAAACCATCAGTTTTCTCAAGCGTGGAGCAAGCGTTTTAATCGTTTCAAAATCTTTAAACATTATAGGGGGTAGATTCTTAAGCATCAAAACGTATCGTGACGGGAAGTTAGTGTTTGTTTGCACCTGGAGCTCGCCACCCGTTGCTCCCGGCATGGACTGTATGTGTGCTATAACTTTTTGTATAAAATTTCTATCTTCGGATTCAACGGTCGGTTGGGTTACCATTTCTAAAGAATCTGTAGCGTCGCCGCCAGTGCTGCTAGTATCAATGGATATTTCAGCCATTCGCAATAATTAATAGGTGTAGCTGGTCTTTTATACTCTACGTCGAGAGTGATTGTACCGGACCCAAAGTCTGCCGTGTAGTTAACCTGTATTGCCCCTGATACTTTACAATGGTGTATCCATGTATGGATGTCATCCTCTCCTATTTCTTCTAAATTGGATATCAAAATTTTAGCTCCTTTACCATTGCGCAGATAGCCAGCACAGGCCACATCACCGTCTACGTGAAATGTCTTAACATGTTCAGTTATCTTTTTTAAGGCTTCTGATAAATTATTCTGTATGAGAGCGGGCAATGTCGGATGGGTATCAGTCATTGTTGTGTCGTAACTGAAGTATTATATACTCGTACAGTGGATTTACTTTTTGGATTTACGATCATATATAGCGACTTCAATAATATTAAGCAATGGCAAAGGTCCAGGTGAATACGAGTAAAATCGCCAGAGATTTGGCCGACCTCTGGCGAAAAAACAACCCCGGGTTTATATCGGTTCCAGGGCATCAGTGTACGAACGAATCGTGTACCATCATACACATAAATGGTTGGGTCTCTCAGAACTCCGACGGTTTAATGGTTTCATTAAACAAGCCCACAACAAAGAAGAGACGCAACATACAACAGCTTTACATATGCAAAGAGACCGGAACACCACACTGGTGCCATTCACAATGTGGTGGACGGAAAGTGGTATCGGCAGACCAAGGCTGTGTGTGTACTATATCGGGTATACGTTACGAATCCGAATCGGCAGACACCTGGATACCACAATATAGAATCACGGCAACTGCCCAGGAACACCGGGACCCGCACGCCATTCGCGCCGGCAATGGGTACGAAAGTCATTCCACAAGCTACCGTACCCAGCAGCACGTGTCCTTTGCCAGGGACCAGATACATTTGCTTATGTTTAGCGAACGCAGACTATACGCAGAGCAGCGCAAGTATTTAGAGCAGAAGCAAGCGGCCGAAAAGATTGTGATGAAATATTACAAAGGTTGTGAGAAAATAGGAAGGCCTGTCATATTTACCAACATGGTAACGCTGTACATCAATCAAATTAAGCGTCGAAGAGTCTTTAAAGGGTTGTTGCCAAAGTATCACAAGACCGAAGATATAGTAAAGGCATACGCGGAACGCGTCTGTACATTGTGGAATATCATTACAACAAAAACACCGATGGGGAAAACGTGCTCGTCCTTGTTCTCGTTCAAAACCTTTGTGGCCAGTGCGTTGTACATTATGAAACGGGGAATGTTCTGCTCTGGTGTAGAGATTATACCGAAAGATTTCTATCTAGAAAGCGTGTTACCAGAAGCAAATACACTAGACCATTATTCTGTTAACAAACCAACCTTTACACAGAGCAAGAACAACATGACCCGCGCCATACGGGAAGCGATAGAGGAACACGGGTGTGATGTTAGGACGTTGGTTATGCCGTCATTCAAGTCGCCGTTTTCTTAAGTATAAAAATAACATAATATATATATATAAATGTCTACCAGAAAGGATAGATTTTATGAAGAAGTCCTCTACAAAGTATACTGTGAAAACCCTAGACCAGTATGGAATAATATATTCACCACCATAGTCATGGTTTTAACTGGTATAACTGCTGCCACCTTTGAAGTTTCCGAAGACTATCGTATACCTAAGATAGCTTTATGGTTACTTATAGGAATATGTAGCATAATACACCAAGGATGTATATGGCCCAAACTTCTATGGATATCTAGGTTGGATAGTTTGGCTACTCTGGTGCTTCAGACCCTGTACGTGATAACTTTCTACGAGACCGCTCCATGGTGGGTGTGGACTCTTGCTGTTGTAACAGTAATAGTGTTTATCTATTACTATTATCGTTTCTACCAGAACCCACCCATTAGCATGATTCAATATATTAGATTGGTCAACCTCTGGCATATAGGAGTTACAGCAACTACGATTGCACTTTACGCGACAGCAGGGCTACCACCAGAGTCTCTTGAAAAATAGAACGAAGCGTTTTATTATTGTAAAACCACCCATTATAATGACCTATTAATGATAGAGCCTCTATAGGGTCTAAATGTACCTGCTTTACTAGTTGAGGTCGGACTATCTTCCAATCACCGCCATATTCACAGACAGAACATAGCATAGAGCCATCACACATCACATTAGCGACGAGCATAGGTTTAGAGCCGGGATAGAGTGTGTATTGTACCCAATCTCCAGGAGAATAAGACATATAATATATTATAAAACTTGTTTATACGAAAAGTTTTTAACGTAACTCAGCTCTTCTCTTATGGATTTAAACACACCAGTGTGATAACACTTCGCAGCTCTGCCCTCTTCTCTCAAAATCCTCTTAAACCAGTAGTATTGCCTACGTTGAGCTTCGTTGTTTTAATCAGATTCGATTTCTGATAATGTTATATATAAGTAATTTTTTTTTTATTAAAATGGGAAATGTTATTAGTTCAAGTATAGCAGCGTCAATATTACCATATGTTATGTCTTCAACGGGTTCAGTTATAAAGGGCATTGGTACCATCCACGGTATAGTAACACCATTTGTGAGCCGTGCCGCTGCTAAAGGGCTATGGTTTGCATTACTAGGCTAATGAATAATACAGTTTATATGCATGGATGAATTTCTAAAACAATCCGCGCACCAACTCGCTTAAAACGTTTTGCCACCAATACATGTGGGCTCTATGTACGTTATGTATATTCCCGTAACGATTGATACGAAAAGATAATATGTGTTCACTTATATCGTCAGGGAAATGGTGAAATAGTCACTCGTTGGAGAAGGCACGCTTCCAAGCCTCTTTATCCCATCCTTCCAACTTGTTCGGCAGTGCCGCCAACATCCACGCCCAGAAAAAATTGTCGGAATCTTTGTCCGGATGCTCTATCTGTGGCAAAACCTTATTCTTGTAGTAGTGTACCAATGCTGCCTTAGCCTGTCGCACGGACAATGGTGTGTATATCATATCGCCGACGTGGCCTTCTTCTCTACCGGTGAGACTGGCAGTGCGTAGGTACGCGTTCTCTGGGTCCAATATATTACTGAATCTAATCTTCTGTCCTTGTAATTCTATTACAACACAGTCTATATGGTCTGGTACCTTGAAGGTACATGTTATTGGTTCGGATTGGTTTTGATGTGTAGTCATGATGTAGTGTTTGGTGTGTTGATATATCTATAGTGTTATTAAACATGTCGCATATTCTTAGAGTATTCCCCACGAAAGAGAGCAAGAATGATTCAAGCACTCGTAGTGTTTTGGTAACCGGAGAAACATCTCACGTTTCTTAGTCCCATCAGGCTGTTGTACGAATCTACGCCACTTCCTGTCCCTTTGTGGTATGGGTTGAATCTTATAGAAATTTTCCCAGAATACATTTTTAGAAGACGCGCAGCGGTCTTCCGTGCAAGGACCCATTGTATCAACAAAGGATACGAAATGGTTCATCAATGTGTCTTTGTGTACAATATTATTACGCAATTTAGGCCACCATGTCTTGTCTTGTAGGCATTGTTGCCACCATAATCCGATAGGGTTCATTTGTATTTATATAAAAATTATAATACTAATCGCATATTCTTAGAGTATTCTTATATTATAAACTCTCCGCCGACGCTTGGCAAGGTACCGTTGTATCGCTTCCTTTTTTTTGTTGGTTGTATTCTTCTATTGTGTTTAAACTTGCCTTTGCAGTTTCTTTGCGTTAAGTCTTGCTGGTATTTTGTTGTTTTAATAACACATTCAGCCATATCTTCCATATCACACAAGTCAAACTCTTCCTGAATACACACGCGTCGATGTGCATTTTTAGACAACTTAATGGCATAAGCCCATTCATTTAAATTTTCAGGGCTCATATATGAAATCATTTTTTCAGTATCCATAACAATGATTTCAAGTACCTCGGGTTGTATCTTTCTTTGCTGCTTTCTTCCTTTATTAGCGTAGGCCTTGTATAGAATAGTTATAGTAATGGTTCCTTTAGGACCAATACCATGTACTATTTCACCATAACGGGCTAAATTGAAGAACATATTTTTTTGACACTTTTTTATTTCTATTAGTATATTACCATCCATAACAGCATCATAATATCTTGAATCTACACATTCCCACCCTAGTAATTTACAGAAATCTGCTTCATATTTACTGGGTTTGGTTATCCAATCACCGTGCAAATTATTAATATTTTGCTCGAGTATTTTAATAACTTTATCCATTTTTAAAAAGGTTATATGATTATAAAACATATCGCATATTCGTAGATTAAGCTTTATGTCCCATTGGTCTTCCTCTGGGGTTGTCTCTGTATTTCACCAAAGCGTGGTAATGCTCCTCCGCTGACAGAGCCCACTCTTCCCATTTGATTAGTATTGGGTCCGCTTGTTCTGCGCCTTTTGGGTCTTCGTCCTCGCTGTTGGTAGTTTTGGGTTGGTTGTCTTGGCCTGTAGGGATGGTAGTTTTGGGCTGGTTGTCTTGGCCTGTAGGGATGGTAGCCATTTGGGTTCTTATCTTCATAATAGAGTCTTCTCTGATCGTTACGATCAGGAGAGCGAGACCTCCACCTTTTCCTACCATCCGCATGTTGTGACTTTTCCAGTCGTACAAAATAAGGAAATCCATCTTTGTCTTTGACAGTCTTGTACCCAGGCGGGGGCGGGCCAAGCTTGCGACGCTTTGCAAACCCACCACGGGGAGCGTCCATCCTCATAATGATATCCGCACATACCGTTTCCGTCCTACCTTCCATAAGTTTACGAATACGTTTTTCTACACCTGTGGGATATGAACAGCCCTGCTGTAAGATGTTAATACAACACTCAGCGAAAGACGATGCTCCGTTCGGTGTTGCGCCATCGTCCAGAGCGATTGCTCGTAATAATTTTCTTGCCATTAAATATAAAACAGATGCTTATATATTAAAATTTTAACTGTACCTTTAAACGGTCACTCCCCGCCGTCCTGGTTTTGGGCGCTCCCTCCTGGGTTTTAATGAACTTAGTGAAAAGAAACAGTTTCTTTTTCTTTCCGGGGACATTTTCAACGGCTTTAAAACTGGTTGAGAACGGTGGACCACCCTGCTTTGTGGCGTCTATATTTATGTAAACACTAGCCCATGTCTTTTTAATTTCCGCCTCCCATGCCTTTTTCCATTTTCCCAATTGCTCATGCTTGAGCTTGAAAACGCTCACTAACTTACGTCCCACTATTATATTCTCCCCGCTCATCGGGACCAATTCTATTTCATCCGGTTTGCTGTCCGGCGTGGTGTAAGCCTGCCACCATTTCCAGCGCGCACCATGTATCTGAGACTTCATTATCACCCCACCCTTAATGAAAAACCCAAGGAACGGACTGACAAGTGGAATCACGATTTCGTGATTGATGTCGGGACCATTAAGTTCCAATTTGTTCTTTGGACCATATACATAATGCAAAGTAATAGTCCTTCCATTTCCAGGTATGTATATTTTTTTAATATGAACTTCTACCGCACGCTTTTCGCGACCATCTCCAGTGTTTATGTCGAATGGTAGAACCAACCTTTCTACGGGGCGATAGTACGTTTTATCATGGGTTTTCAAAAGGTTCATTGTGGATGGTAAAAGCCTCGCCTATATATGGTCATCTACGTACTTGGAGAAAACATTCTCATTGATAACACCGTTGTTGGTCATCTGATTTGAAACCATTTGTTCTTTTTCTTCGTCAGATGATGCGGGTTGTGAACTTGCACAGCAGTTACGGCATATACAATCAAGTGCTATAATTCCAGCGATACCCAATAAAATATACAAAGCCAGTGTGACTCCTATAAATATAAGAACAGCTACTACATAACCTTCCATTTCTTAAGTTCTTGGTACACTCTTATAGGTTATTTTTACGCCACTTCTTCTCCTCCTCTATATCCCCCATAGTAAGGGGCTTTAACAACCCACTATCGGCAGAAATAGTCACTTTCCCCGACGGGGCGAAACAGCCCACTTTATTAATAGCGCAATAAGACACACTACCACATACGGATAGGAAAATTACAATCAGCCAGACTACGAAGGCGGTATTGGCTTGGTCGGTCAAGGTGTTGTCTACTGTGTATGAACCTCCAGTTGTGGTTCCATTCTCATCGGTGTAAGTCCAATTTACAGTATTCGTACCGGACATTTATTAAAAGAACATACCGTTTTATACCATTCAATCCCCTGCGATACAATGGTCTTGCAAAGCGACAGCAGATGTCATCATCCAAGGACGGAAACTATCACCGCGCACATTGCCTTCTTTATCCACGCACCAGCAGTAGCCTATTGAACCGTGACATTGCAAAGACCTCCATGTGTTATTTTCTCCACACTGCGGTCTATAAGCTCCAATAAGGGCAGAAGTACTCGGGATACAAGGTTTTGATAGGGCGGCATGTAACATGAGAGCAATAATTAAAAAACGTATCATTATAATTAATAGACGTCCTGTTTATAATCTTAAAAATTCAACAGTATATACGGTACCTTCCCCCTACCAAATGTCATTCCTAAAGAAAGACAATAGGGTAGGCGAGTTAACCATCGAAGAACGTTCTGTGCTATGGCTGCACAAACATTACCCCAACCTAGAAGTGGCCGACATCGAAGCTGCTGCCAAGCCCCCAACCACTTACATTTTTCCAGATTACGTACTTGCACATATCAAAGAGACGTGGCACCAAGTAGACGGACATATATATTCTAAAAAAGTACACGGGGAGAATACAGAAGAAACGGCCGGAGTCGAACGGTCGGGAGGATTTGGCAGGGGGTCGAAATCGTATAAATACTATTAGTATATTCTAAGAATATTCTTATATAATAATACAACTGTTATAAAACCAAATGTTTGATGATATATCTACCATACTTTACAACTCACTCGACCGCCTCCCATCTCTCGACAATATTGAAACAGAAGCCCGTTTGGGACGATTTTTACCCGATGGAACTTTTCACCCCGGTGTGTCAGAAAGATACTTTAACGACATGCAAACCCTTCTTGGGAGATTTGTACCCCCTAAACCTCAAGAATCAATTGCAATATACTTTACCGATGGGTTACGGTCCGAAGTTTTTGCTGGTTCTGGCCGCGTTGAATCGATGCAAAAAAGAAAAGTCATTGACGATATCGATATGACCCCAGACAACCACTATGCGCTTCGTATCTCCGGCTCGCACGAGAAGCCTGTCAACAGCGCACTATTGAATTCCCAAGTGAAAAAATTCATCAAGCCCAAGTCCATACCCAAGCTGCTCAAGGAGTCCACCATGTTTCAACTATGCGGACCAACGGTATATTATAAGAAAAAAGCCCATCCCGTCGCCCGCGGCTTCGGACAGCTGACGTGGAGACCAGCGCACCCCGACTATGCTATCACCTTGAACAGACGTAAGATTAAGTTCCATGACACAGAGTACAAGAAAGACCAATGGGTGGAGATGCTCAACATGCCTGGTGTAATGGGTAAAAGACCCGTACCATTAGGCAGGTTTAGTATACTGGCACACATTCAACAAATAAAACCAATGGCTATTTTTAGCAATGTATCCGCTGCGCCGCCCTATATTCCTACGGCTTGGAGGTCGAAGAAGAGGAAGTCGTTTCAACTGTGGGAAGGTCTCAGCATTGATATGACAGAGACAGTGTACTCGAAACAGTCTATACAGCAATGTTATGATGGACGAGGGACCAAGACATACGAGGTGGAAGCAGATTGGGATGGTATATCTAAGGGAGTCAAAGAGTTTTCAGAGGTTATAAAACATGTATTATATTCAAAATAATGCCTAAAGTTAACCGTGATTATTTTAAAAACTATTACAATGCTGTAAATCATGGACGTATACGTCCTAACCTGAACGCTTCTAAAATATCCAAACCGCCTCGACCGTTGGGTCCTTGTCCGTGTGCTGGGTGTAAAGCAAAAATAACAGTGAAATATGCTGGTCAACGTTAAAATTTTAATTTATTAAACCTTGGTGATTTACTACGTGTTGATTGCAATTGTGCTTGTTGTTGCTTTAACCTCTCGTTCTCTTGTCTTAACATTTCGTTCTCCTCCAAAGCTATCTGTTGTATTCCTAGCTTATCATTTGCCTCATCGAGTTGCCCAGTTAATTCTGCAATCCTTTCCAGGTATTTTTCGTGGACTACCCCTTTCTGGGCCATCTCCCATCTATCTATTTTAGCCAGAGATTCCATCTTGTGGTCTTTCTCGTATTGGTCCAACGCTTGGTATACCATTTCCTGCCTCAATCGGGTCTTATCGTCTTCGTAATCATAATCTGGAAATCGTTGATAATCAATATCCAAGTGCTCGAGCCATTTATACATCCATAAATAATCATATCTATCTAACGCTGCTTGGGCATTATCGATAATTTCTTGCATCGCTGGATTATACGCAGGTTCGTGGACAGGAACGTCCCGTTGGTTCGCCCTGGGGGCCTTCTGCCATCTTATTATCTTTCCTGGTACACTATTCATGGTAAATTTAGGTATTTCTTTTTGACCACCATTGCCTATGAACCTCCTGCTTCGTCGGTTAAAAAGACCACCGGGGTTGGTACCGTTGTCTTTCCATTCGAACTCGGCGGCAGAGGCAGTTGCTTGTTTCGCACGCAACTTGATGACTTCTAATACAGATGAATGAACTATGTATTGTAGTGAGTCTGTAGCATTATCTTCTAGTGAGCACCCCAATACCATTTCAGTTTGGCCATGCTTTACCGTAGAGCTCATACGCCAGTCTTTAAGCCTTCTTAAGAACATTGCTTCTACATCCGCTTGCATATTACCTCCTTCGCTATTATTGAAGGTAACCCATGTATGATAAAGCCACATGTCCATATTTGGTGGTACAGCAGAAATAGTCTTAGCGCTTTTAAAATGTCTATCTATGCCCATTGTTTCTGTTCTGCCCGCTTTATAAATTCTATGACAGATTTTATCCCAACCTGGCTCCTCGACTTGATATTTTTCAGGCATAGCGGGGGCCCCAGTTTTTGTGAGAAAATATTTCTTCCATTCTAGGGCAATCCTACGCATTTCCTGTTCGTCTAAGAAATCAATACACACCATAATGTATATGCCTGCTGTACCCCTGGAGGGCTCACCGTATGTATTCTCCTTCAAATATTTATATATCTCACCTGGTGTCTGGGCTAACACTGACCCTACCGTTTGGCCTTGAGGCGTCATTGCAACAGCTTGTTCCGTCCAACCAAAACTTTTTCTGATTTGTTTTTGGCCATTGGGAGTTAATCCGCGAATGTCGTCTATAATATCTTGTACATCCTGTGAAACACTACTACTACCTGCCTTCTTACCACTACCACTCATAATACATAATACATTAGTATACTTTATAGTTCAATTAAACTCTCATCAAACTCTGTGGTAGTAGAACCTTTAAGCGTTCTATCTCCTCTCTTGTCTACCAATGCGTCCAGCGTTTTCAACTTCTCAATCAGATTGTTGTACACGCGGTCATCCAGTGTATTCTTTCCCAACAAGTGATAGACATCCACCGGCTGCTTCTGGCTGATACGATGCACCCTATCCTCAGCCTGTATCATAATACCAGGCACATGCCAGAGCTCGCCGAAGACTACCGTTGAAGCATGGGTCAGTGTAATACCTGTACCGGCAGCCATTATGGAAAGAATAGCTACTCTACAACGCCCCGCTTGGAAGTCACGCACATTGCGCTGTCTTTTTTCTGCCGGCGTTGAACCGTCGATGCGCATGTACGGAATGGTACCCATTAGCGACTCAATCGCATCAAGTGTACGCAGGTGGTATCCGAAAAAGAGAAATGGGGTTTCCGTCTCCAGCAAGTGTTGCGTCCATCGTTTAACTGCCTCAATCTTTGCCTCTCCTGTGAGTCGAAACAGTTCAGATATCAACGCTTTGCGTTCGTGATTCATCTTCTGGCGAATTGCATCGTCCCTCACGTGGATAAGGTCGCGGTTTAGCTTCTTCCATCTAGCAAAGCCGTCATTTATATCCGTTAGCAACGACTCATTAATCTCGAGCATAATAGTATGTCTGGTCTTCTTCGGTAAGGTGGTCAACACGTCACGTTTGATGCGGCGTACCATGTATACTTTCTTGAGCAGCCAGTGTAGCTCTTCATCACAGCTGTGGCCTCTGTCATCCATGCCATAGTCTGTCATGGTCGCATTACAGTATCTCTTGGCAAAGTGTGTGTAATACTTGGCAAAGGCAGGCCGAATCATATGCATCTGCGCAAACAATTCAATGGGTCTGTTGAGTGCTGGTGTTCCTGTCATGAAGATACAACGCGGAGCCTTCTTTGTTAACTTAACTACCGCTTCTGTCCTCTTGGCTTTACGATTCTTCACATAGTGTGACTCATCGCACATCACCATGTTGTAGTCTGCTTTACGAACCTTACATCCTTCGCGTGGAAGCATATCATAGCTAACGATGACGTACTTGCACACCGAAGGTTCATCGGTCTTCATCACCACCTGTACGTCTCGAGCGGATACCTTACCATGGCGTATGAGGGCATCTTCCCAGTGGAATCGAAGATAGCTAGGACATACTATGAGGCACCGACCTTCGTGCGCGTAGTAGAGAGCGAGGGCTACACCCTGGTGAGTCTTACCCAGTCCCATATCATCACAGAGCATGGCTCTACCCTTGTAGTATTGTATAATTTGTAGGACTCCCAGCTGTTGATGTTGATGTAATTCTTTCCACAAGTCGGTGAACAGTGGCTTGAGCGGCTCATCCGTTTCGAACTTGTCTAGCTTACGCGTCAATAGAGCATCTTTGAGCTGTAGGATGATGAGAGGAATACCCTCGTAGGTCCACTCGTTCTCCATGCACAGTTTCTGAAGTGGTAGCGCTTTGGCCATGGGAATTTGATATTTCTGGCGCTTCTTGGGTTGGTCCAGAGCGTTTTGAATGAGAAGCTTATGCTCCTGTTTCATGCGTCTGGGGAAGACTTCGACGCGTTTATCATCTAGAAGGTGTACTTGAACAGTAGGAGGTAGTTTTCTACGTTTACGCCACATGTTTTAAAATAGAAATAGCGTTATAACTTATATAGAATATTCTTAACTAATTCTAAAAGAAATCTCTGTAGTCTTTTGGATATTTTGGCGCAACTTTGTATCCAGTGTCATATTTATCTTTAGGACCGTGATACCACATCTTTAGCTCGAGTAAACTCATTTTCACATAACCTTTTTTGGGGACTCTCGCCTTGTGGGATAATGTCATGTAGTAAATACAAGTGCCCGATTTAGGATGTATTATGGCTACGTTTCGATTCCCAGGTTTGGCCACCAGAATACCCCATTTAATTAAATAAGCCCACGTCCGCATATCCTTTTTCGTCTTCGAAATTTGTTTATCAAATCGCATGGCGCGATAATCACTGGCATCTGTTACGTCGTCATCGTCGTAGTCTTCTTCTTTCTTCTTCCTTAGGTCTTTAAGATGTTTCTCCATTTGTTGATAATAATCCTTCATTCTTTCCTTTATTTGTCTCTTTGACATTTTAGGCTGTCTCATATCAAACGCGACTAAGTTTGGGTTACGCCACATGTTTTAAAATAGAAATAGCGTTATAACTTATATAGATTATGCTTAGAATATTCTTTCTCTTCTCTCTCTGTACAGTTTCTTTTCTTTATCCAATAGTGGTTTCTTTGCCGCATCGAGGCCCGCTTTATTGACATTAATACTGTATACCGTGTAGGCAATAATACCCACGACGAGAACACCAGCGGCAAGTGCACCAAAGTATCCTGAAGGTCCCCATTCGTATTTTTCTATTATGGTAGTACCGTTTACCACCATACCTTGTGGACCGGGCACTCCTTGTGCTCCCTGCGGGCCTAAGGGCCCTTGTGGACCTGTTGCACCCTGTGGTCCGGCAGGTCCTGGTACCGCTTCCTGTATCACGTTACTGATATTATTAGTGATTTGTTCAGTCACGTTTTGATGAATGGTGGTGTGGTGTGTTATATTGGTGATATTTTGCACTACGGTAGTTATGTTGAGTAGGGTTGTGTCGGACACCGGTAATACGGTGTCCCATTCGTCACACGTGGTGATGGTTGGTACTTGTCCGTTTAGATAGCATACATCTAGTGGGAATTCTCTGGCACATCCGCCGTAAGAGCATATACAATTAATCTCATTGAATAGTGAAACATGATATACACGGTAAGACTGGTCACACCATCTATTTCTGACGGAAGCTTCTGCCACCCCGTCCGTTGGATTTAAGTCTAGATTGGTACATACCTCTGTCCCATCTGCCTCCGCTACAAGCGTAGGGTCACTTGTAAACGCTACTCCACCAGAACACGTAGGGTCTGATGTAGAGTACGTTTTTTGTATGACACGAGCCGAAAAGGCCGCGTGCGCCAACAATAACAAAAGCAAAGTTACCAAGTTCATTATAGTCGTAGCTTGGGTTCATTTATACTAATTATTCAATCAAAGAGTATTCACAGCCACCGTCATCATCGTACATCAAGTTATTGTTCGGGTCATTGGAATCTGGTTTTCGGTCACAGGTGTGGTGTATCCACATTGCCGTGGCACAGTATACCACTAAAACCCCTACCGTGATAAGTATTTCAACCAACATTACTATATAGGCCATCCACTTTATAGGTAAATGAAACGAACTCGAACGCTATCTGACCAGGGCGTCGAATTGTTCCTGGATGGTATGTTTGTAGGTCCCAAACTAAAGAAGCGTACGTTAAGAAATTTTCTATTTAGTTGTTTCCATTCCGACTGGGACGACAAGGTGGACATGGTAGTATCCTCTTGTCGATTGTCAACTATGGCGCTGTACGGTGAGATATGGGAATCAGGCGGAGCGGAAGATATACCAAAACGTTTGTCTGCTGGCATTAGCAATACGGTTAAACTTATACTTAGCAATGATGATAAAAAAGTTACCAAATCGAGCTTGATGAGCAATTATCGATTCTTTCTTACGGTGATGCGCAGAGCGCATGAGAACAATGACCACCAGACCGCGATGATGATGTGGCTAGCATTGACTCATATGTCGGTCAATCGGTTGGCGTTTCACCGCCCCAAGAAGCATAAAGAGTTGATGAATTTGATGGAGGAGACGTATGGAGTTTCAACCACTTGTTACAACAAGCATTTGGTCAGTATGTTGGACAAAGATATCATGCACCCGGACGGTGTGGTAGAATATTTGCCCAGTCTTATCGCTTGTTCTATGTTCCTGAACAATGGGCAGCAATTCTCCAAGGCGTTCAAAGTGATGGGACATCGGTTGGACAGGGGTGCCATCTTCGAGATAAAAAGCATGTTGGATGTGATATCCGTGATGTGTTATGCCAACCGTGGTACGAAAGCTCACCTGTATGAGATAGAGCCTACCGCACCTGTTGATTTGTTTGAGATGTCCTGCGCGATTAAAGAAAAGAGAAGTCCCCGCCGTTCATTGAAACGCACCAAAAGCGCCAGGCCTGTAAAGTGGAACGAGATGCCAGCTCCAGTAGCTAAGAGTTTGAACAAAGACAAGAGAACATCCATATATGTGCATCATATGCGAGAGTCCAATTAACTATATTATTATAATAATTAAAAATGAATTGCACATTTAAAGACCCAAACCTTATTAAAAAAATCGTTGATGCGTTGGAATCAGGTGTAGAAATCCTTAATCTCTATGTATCCACGGGAGGGATAAATGTCACCGCAACTAATTCTTGCCACACCGATTTGCGTCAGTTGGTGTTAGAGGCGGCATGGTTCGAATCCTTCACGTGTACCCGTGACTGTGTGTTGGGAGTCAACATGCCATTGCTTAAGAAGTTTATGAGCACTGCTGGCCCGAAAGACAAGATAACTTGGTACCACACGGAAGGGTCGCGCTTTTTCAACATCACCATCGAAGGCGGTGGAGAGTCCAAGAGCATAAAGGATTGGACCCTTTTCCTCGTTGACTTTGACGAGGACGCGTTGGCCCCTCCACCCAATCCTACCTTTAATGTATCGTTCCGGGTGTCTACTGTTCTAGTATCCGAATGGATAAAAGATTGTAAGATTATCATGGGTAATATCGATTTCGGTATTGAAAAGGATAAGCACATTACTATCAAGAGTGAGAGCGACATCGGTGTATTCGAGCATAAGCATGCTATACCGTCCGTGATGGCTACTGTGTACCAAGCGGAGCCCAGTTTTACCTCGGAGAGACAGCGTATATCCAACAAGGAGGCCGACCATCTGAACACAATGATAAAATGCGCACCTGGTGTGGACCTGCAATTTCACCCCAGCATGCCACTCTGTGCTACGTCTTACCTAGACAGTGAACAAAACTCATTCATTCGGATATGGATTGCTCCAATGGCAGCCGATGACGATTTCAACAGCGATGAGGATTAGTATATAAGGCTAATTGTAATGATTAATGTTGCGTACTAATGTTGCTATAAGAGCATCAGACGATGACGAAGAGAGTCAACCAATGCTACGTAAAAATCCCAAAGGTAAAATGCATGGCGTAGCAAACTACGATTTAATGCGTTTGAGAGACATGGAGCGTTTTATATTTAAATTTTACTGGATGGTAATATTAATGTTTATTGCTGCGGGCATTGTCATTGTAACCGTTCTATCGGAGCGTAGCTTCGAAGAGATATTCATGGCGGAGAGTTTGCTGAGTACGGTAGGTATAACTGCTTACTGTGTGTTGGTGCTTCTGCTGTTAATGTGTCATTCACACAAAGAGATGCGCATCGTGATTTTATTGATGTTGTGTTGGTTCGTTGGAGTGGTAGCTGGATTCCTGTTGGCACTTCACTTGCTTAACATTACCATCGATATAAAACAACACGGCAGTCTTCGCAATACTACTGGATTTTAAAACACTAATAATATATATATAATACATTAAAACCTTTATATTAATGACTACCGAACTTACAACTCTGTTACTGGCTCTTTCGTGGACAGCGTCACTATGTGATGTGACATCATCTCTCCCTCAAGTGTGGAAATGTCGTCATCCGAGGACGACACATAATTTGGCTGTTGGGATGATTCTTCTTCGTCTTCTAGGAGCTGTATGCTGGAGCGTTTGGGGGTATTATCATCAAGCAGTGACAATTCTGATTCTAGTAGGCCCGATGGTGGCTTTTTTTGTTGAGTTGATTCTTCTTTGTTGTGTTCTTCGAGACGTATTATTGCCTCTAGATGATTCGGAGTGCAATGATGTGTGGCTAAAGGAAGCAGAAAGCCCATACGGACAAGACAAAGAGCCACAAACTCTGAACAAAAATAAGAGGGTCGAGATATGACATCGTTGCTTCCCCAGGATGGTACCCACGAGAATAGAGCTGCTGAACTATTGTATGGTTTTGTCAACTCACCTATAGCCCACAGCAGTGTATCTCGTTGTTTTTCAGGCTTGATGTCGTTGCATTTTAGCCATTCAATATCCGAAAATGGTTTCTCCGGTGTCGAAAACCACGGGTCTTCGATGTTCATTAGAAACCTAACGCGTAATTGGTCACCCCATAACAACGAGAACGAGACGTAAACTTTTTTTCCTAACTGTAATAATGTTTTATTGTCTTTGTTTTCAAAGAATACCGATTCTAATTCGGTGCATAATTTACTATTGTCCACATTCGCCGCTCTTAAATTTGTATACAATTGCTTCACGCACCCCATTAATATCTGTGGTTCCACGTGCCAAACTATTTCACAGTGACAGAATCGACCTGCCGTCCACCAAGCGGCTAATTTATTAAAACTGCCTTCAAATATGCCCATAGGTTTGAAAAACGAAACCCATATCATGATATATTAAATACCGTCCGGCCTATAAATAGTGTGATACTCAATTCATAATGTTACGCCGTATTATGGATTGTTTCAAACCGCCGGTCGCGGTGAACCTAGAGGAAGCCGTTTTTCGTTTAAAGGAAGTTGGTAACTTGCTCAGGCAGCAGATTTCAAAGTATGATGGAGATTTAAATCTAGCGATAAAGACATGTAAATTATCTATTACTAGGAAAGAATCTAAAACGAATCAAATATATTATCTTAAGAGAAAAAAGTTAATTGAACACCACATGGCTAGCGCAACCCAGCGTCTATTGGCTATCGACAAACAAATATTGACATTGGAAGGTATCAAGATGTCCGCGCTCCACCTGGAAACCGTGCGATTTACCACCAGTACTCTCAGTAGTTACATGAAACAGCAGGATATCAGCAAAGTAGAAGACTTAATGGAGAACTTATCCGACTACATTGCGGACGCTACCGATATTTCTAACATCATTTCCGAAGACATCAATCCACAAGGGGTGGATTACGATGAGGAAGACTTGGAAAGGGAATTGATGGAACTTGCTCGGAATGAAACTTCATGGCCAGAGGTTCCTCGGCATAAGCCTTCTCCAGTGTTTGACGCAGATGATGGTGATACCAGCCCTTTGTTGCCGGTAAAGATGTAGTATACGGCTTACCACAATTTAGAAGGTGTACATCCAACGCTACCCTTCTGGGCATCCATATACTGTTCCAACCAAATATCCACGGGAACATAATACCAACCTTTACATATTTGACCAAGCGTTGCCTTAGTTCCAACAATGGTAACGGGGGACTGATAAAGGTGTCGTATTCACCTTTCACCCAAACGCTAATAACATTAATTTTTAAATCGTTTATTATTTTCAAATAACCCCATCGGGGTTCTATGTACAGTCTACGCTCGCACGTTGCTATCAATTCCTCCACACCTCCTATGTACAGTATGACACTATGGCCTTCGGTCAATGCTTTTCGTATCATGTAATCGGTGGCAGGAATGAGGCCCCACGAGCGAGCCACCCATCCAAAGATGGGAATGTAAAACAGGATAGGCGCTACCGCCATCACTGTATGTTTGTTCTCAAAATGATATATCATCATTCCGCAGCATAGAATACCGTGCGGGTGGGCGACTATCAACGAGTTCTTCGGAATGAAGGCATCACCAGTCCAATGCTGTTTGTAGCTCTTGAACCATGTACGAAACTTTATACACGATACCATATCACGCCATAAGCTTGACACTATGATATCATCGTGATGCCTCCATTGGACCCACATGCTGAAGGTGGTACAACCGACTAACAATGCCGACCCAGGTAGAAACCAAAACGTGGCCGTCATAACTAGCAACGGTAACGAGAATATCCATATGAATATGGTAACAAACATAAAAAACGCAACTTTATACATTTATATCAACCCCAGAGTAATTTAAATAATCCCCTACAGTTAACATAGCAGATTTTTTCGGCTTTACTAGGGATTTAACTAGTTGCCATCTGCGTTTGTATTTTTCGTCACACGGTAGCGAGACATAGAACTTGTTAAATTCTGTCTCTTTCCAAAGTACCGATTGATTCATTATCTGCTCGTCGCATTTGTCCCACGTCTCCGCATCTTCCGGCGTTTGGAAGTCTAGCTCTATCTTGTAGTATTCGTCGTGCTCGGGCCGGTGTAATTCAGCCTTGGCAACGCGGTTGGAACCGTTGTACATGTATATTGTTTTATAAGATTTAAAGTCGTCGTTTTCTTGAAGTGCGAAGCGGTATACTAAATGTTTAAACCTGCCAAAGCACGCTTTTTCACTCTCGTATAGCGGTTCTTTGTTCCACCCATCGCTTGTTAAGTCTCTTGAATAGCAGTACCAATTTTGCGTTGAGTAATAACCACCCATGATAGATAGCAAAAATGTCACTTTATACCCTGGCATTTCCGTTGACGAGATACTATAAATAGCGACCGTCCTGTCTACTAAATGTTGATTATCCTTCTACTATTGCTATTAAGCATTTGCAACGCTGGACCGACCTATAGAGAATGCACGCAGTGCAACTATATCGAACAACCAAAACCGTTTAGTGCCGATGTGAATGCCATTTCAGACCGGTCATTTGACAGTGACTGCGTTGGAGCCGGCTACACCGACTTCCAGTATTGTCTAAAAAAAGCATGCAATCGAGACGGGGACAACAGCTGGAATAATTTTTTACACTACCCCTGTGAAAAATATATACCAAGCGTTTGTCCAGATTGTGGAGAGCATGGAAAGTGTATCAACGTGACGAAAATGATGTTTGCTAACGGTTACTGTACCAAAGGTCTCAACGGCCCCATTGATGTTCGAAACGCGGAGGCATGCGCTGAACGGTATCAATATTTTGTGCTTGACAAAGACCACCACGAGTGCTATGAAATGAGCAATATGCATCAGTGTGACCGCGGTGGTTCCAATTGGATACAGGACAACAACTACGACAGCTACGTCTTTACTCATACCTGCGCCTGTGACGATGGCTGGTCCGGAGTAGAATGCAAAGAAAATGATTTATGTTGTGAAGCATATTCGGCCGAATGCCTCGGTTGTAAGGCTGGACTGGAGCCGTGGGAATTTTGCTCCAACCTGCTCAATGTACCTCCTTACAACGTCCACCAAGCCTCGGAACTCGGGTGCGATAAAATATTAGAATCGAAAGCTGGTATCACTGGCTTGCAATACAAACACCTATCCTTCGTATGCGATGGACCTTCGGACGACGCTTCGGCCTCCTGGAAAGTAGACGGAGAAACATGTGCCGATTTTGGACGCAAAATACAAGGCACAGACATATGGCGATGTGCCGCTTCGGGACATATGGACTTCTCAAACCACCAATTGCCCGTTCCTAACGATGTATGTTGTACATGTGGCTATAAAATACCAACAGCTGCCGTAGATTGCATAGGACAATGGACCGATAAAGGTCACAATGGTGAAGACTGTGGTACATATATCGTGACCACGCCCGTAGAAGGCGAAGGTCTAGACTGTTCTATAGTTGCTGGCACGGTGGTCGCCTGTAGCCAGCCCACCAAAGATTGCGTCGGTGTGTGGACACAAGAGGGGCCAAAGGGAGACCAATGCGGTAAATTCATCATCACTCAGATTGCTCAAGGAGGTGGCCAGCCTTGTCTATCTCAGAACGGGGCAGAGAGAGAATGTAGTACCGGTGAACAATGCCGTCTAACCGGGGGAGAACAAGTGAAAGATAGATGGTCCGGGCTAGACACTGGCGATAACTATTGTAACACGTGTAGCTGTAACGATGGTGTCCTATTATGCACTTTGATTTATTGTGACGGTGCCAGACCTTGCACGCTAACAGACGGTACCACCGTAGCTCCTGGATGGGTAGGGCGAGATACTGGTGATAACTATTGCAACACTTGCCAGTGCAAAGACGGTAACTTGCTGTGTACCAAAGTAGCGTGTCCCTCCCTTTGTCCTATACCAGGGTGTATTGCACCGCCAGAAGACTGTGTATACGTTAAAAACGAAGAAACAAATGAGGATGGATGTCCTAAATTTCCATGCGGTGTGCTGGAATGTAATAGCAATCACCACGCTTCGGTCGAACGGATGTATATGACCAGAGACCAGAGCATGGTAACATTATACTACAGTGGTGCCAAGCCCAATAGCGTGCTTGGTATTGTTACCGGCTTGCAATATTCAAGGCCAGAAGATATTCCACTCGCTAGTAGACATATAATAGACAAGAAGCTAACTCCCACAGCAACGGGGCACGTTACTCTGTCTATCGGGGGAAAGGGAGGACCATTCTTCGCAACCATGTGGAATGCGAACGGTTCGGAGGTATCGGACCGCGTGCTATTTGACAAATTCTCTCCAGAGTTTTTAGCCCGCAACTGTCCCAAAACGGGAGAAGCGGACAGGCAATTCCCATGGGACGATGCGCTTAGCATGTCTGGTGGACGTTCACACAGCTGTGCGGACTATGGTACCTTCAGCCCTGAAGACCAGGATTGGATGTGTAACATGCGTATTGCTGGATGGGATACGGACCGTGATTTTAGCACCGCTGTAAACACATGCTGCGCTTGTGACGGTACTGGTTCTCTGTATCATAAATGGGCCAATGAAAATGGTATAAACCCATACAGCTGTGACATTCAATGCCCGTACCATGAACATTTTCACTCTATCATGGCTACCTTTCGGTACATGCAAAATACAAACACTGGCTGCGATACGGTTCACATGAGGTCTTGTGGCGGTGAGACAGTATGGTCGCCATGCTCTGGACCTACACGATGCAAGTACACACCGGTTTCTCCTTCTGCTACAGAACTGGCCATGATAGAAATGGGTACCAAATTGTTTTTAATAGACCTAAACACCTTTACCGATGCACAGTGGGTGTACATCTGGGCACTTCAGAACGAGACTCGTGCCAACAAAGACGAGCTGCTACACTTGCGCGAGATGCACGACAAGATAGATAGGATGGCTGAGATAAGAGAACAATTATCAGAAATAGAAGTACCAGAGCGTACAGAGTCCAACAACCAGAGCTGCTCTTGGCTTCAGCAGTTGATAGATAAAGCGGGAGACGACCTGTTGTACCGCGATTTGACTACCTACCCACGTTTAATCGAACGTTTGCACGAGATTAGCAAGCTTATCGAGTCTGGAAACCCCAACGCTGCCCGTGAGATTCGACACGCCATGCGATACGATTTGACCGTGCTGATTGAGGACGTGAATACGATAGAGCAGAACCAGGCAGAAATAAACGAGAAGCAATCCAACCGAACGACCAATGTCGAGCTGAAGCAGGAAGATATTATTCAGCAGTTGTGGGAGTTGGAACAGTCCCACATTGGACTCTCTACCATGGTGCAATCCGAGATAGCCTACATCAGGAAAGAACTGGTCAACCAGTCCACCACGGACGAACAAATTTTTGCCCGCTTGACAGAGTTAAGTTTGGTTGCCGCCTTACACGAAGAACAGCTGTACAACCAGTCTGTCCGAGATGTCAACCACGCCGCTGGCATAGAAGCTCTCATAGCAGAGACCGAACTCATTCGCCGTTTAAGCGGTGAGAACATGACAGACATTCAGAGACAGTTGGACAGTCTGACATACGACGTAGGCCGTGTAGATTGGAAGTTAGATGACCAGGTAGAAGCTATCGCATGGCAAATACACCAGATTAAAAAGGAGGTAGAAGAAGTTTCGGACGAAACCAGCAGTCGATTAAAGATAATGGAAGATGCGTACGCAGATACGGCGGAACAGTTGGGAATCACAGTTATGTTTCTAGACGACCGTATCAACCAGATATACGATGCGGTTCTCACCAAAGCGGACGCTGGCGACCTCAACGCGTTGGAATTGTTGCTGTACGATACAGAGATAGAGCTAAAGGACTATGCGGACATACAAGGGGCCATGGCTCTTAACCATTCGCTGTCCGTAACAGCGGCTCTGGAAAAGATAATGTACGACAAGTTCAACGAGATAGGTGAAGTTCCTACCTTGGCAGAGATTCAGCTAATGATTAAACAGTCGTACGACGAGGGGTTGGCCAAGGCAGAAGAGTATGCGGATGCTGTAGCAGCCGAAGCCCATAGAGCTGCCAACCAGTACGTAGAATGGATGGCCTTACAGGCATTGGACCAGGCAGCCGGCTATGCGGACCAGCAGGCGGAGGCAGCCCGTCAAGCAGCAGCTACCTTTGCCCAGTCCAAGATAACCGAAGCCATCGATGCGCTATCACTAGAGATGCACGCAAAATACCAAACCGCGGACGATGTGCGTGACATCGTAGTCGATACGCTGTGGCCTATATTCCATGACAATATAACGATGCAAATAGAGTCAGTCGCACAGCGTGAGCGAGATGCCATGTTCTTGTCGTTGGAGCAGCGGGCGAGCCAGTTGGAATATTATGCTTCAGTTGTGGCCGAAGCTGCTGCGACCCAGGCGCGTATAAACGCTACAAACACCGCAGTCTTTCTGGTATCCGAACTTAGAAATGAATTACACTCACTCAACGCTTCCATGCAAGCAGAGTTTGCTGAAATCCATATCGAAATACCCAACATTAAACAAATGATACACCATCTCAATTGTGAGATAAATATTGTCCAGGATATGATAGTGGTGATAGAGCAAGACATCATAGCCAACAACGCATCCATTCGGGGCAATGAGCAAGAGGTAGCGCTGGTGAAACAACGCGTGTCGAGCCTGGAACAGGAAGTTGCCACCTTTCGAGACGATGTGCTTGCCAATTACGTCAAACAGGACACCTTTGATAGCTTGAGGATAGCATTCGAAATAGAGCGTGAGAAGAGAGAACAACAATACACAGAGAGTAACATGAAGTTTGCACAGGTAGAAGCTACCGTGAGCAGTCTAGAGACCCAGACCTCCATGTTGTTTGTGACACAAGAGCAGAAAATTCTATTCATTCAAGAAGAGTTGGACTATTTAAAGTTGTTACACGGTGAACAAATGGACTCGTTACAGTCTCAGTTATCTGTTCTCAACAAGATACAAGAAGACTACCCTTCTGTAGACCTAAGTAATCAGGTATCTCAGCTCCACGCGGAGATTAGTATTGCTGGGCATCAGATACTGGAGAACGAACAGCGGCTCCTTTGGGCGCTGGGAAATGTATCGGAAACGGCTACCTTGTTGGAAAGCTTGACTGGTGACGTGAACGAACAGCGGGCAGCCTTGGTAGAGTTGGAATCGAATGTTCTTTACGGCGACGCGAACGCTAGCTTTATCTATACATCCATCACCGACTTACAGCAGCAGATTGAGGAGAAGATAGACCGCAACGAGTTGGAGGCTGCCAAGGCGGAAGCAGTTTTCCAACGACAGCAGTTGAACGAGTTGGAGGCGAAGCTCGAGGCTTTGAGGATTGGCACGGACAATTCTGGTCTAGACCTTCATACCTATGTGAGGGTACAGCAACTGGAAAATCAAATACAAGCTCTACAACAGTCTCAATTGATATGTGGGTATGGAAACATCTCTTACAACTGCCGTCCTCTCATCGACAATATGTTGGAACAGATGAGCAATATCACTTTTAACAACACAAATAATGAAATACGGTTACAAGAGATATGGGACGTTGTCACCGGTAACATAGCGGTGATGTCCGAGCTCAGAAGAGAGCTGGAAACCATGGGCGCCACGCCTGGAAGCACGGTATCCAGCGAAACCATTCTAGAAATTCAAGACAAGATAACTGAACACCAGACGTACATCGAGCAGTTTGTCGTAAAGAATAACGAATACGACGACCGCATTGCTTACGTGTACCAAGAGATGATGAAATTTGGTAGCGTTACCATGAGCAATAAGAAAGACTACGACGAATTGAGGACAGAGATAGAATACTTTAGGGAACACCGGGAAGATTTACCCCAAGTCATGACACTGGTGGAAGAGCTACACAGGCGTGTAGACAGGCTTACCAACACTACCCTCGAGCATATTAATATTAATAGAGCTTTAATCGAAGGGTTGGAACAGAAAGTAGCAAGCTTGGAACCGGAATTAAATGTACTGGGCGCCACCGCAGAAGCCCTCCGTCTGGAACTGACACAAGAGATGGCTGCCCTACGCAATGCATTCTTGGACCTGCCAGACTCTACCTTCATTCAAGAATTGGTAGACGAGTTTACAGAACATATTCAAAACCTAAATGTCGAAGTGGCCAATACCAAGACAGAACAGCAACACTTTATGTACCAGCTAAACAAGCTAGACACCATGCGCCTTGAGATAGACCACCTAAAGAATCAGACCGCTCAACTATTCGAAACCACGCTCAATGCCACGCACGCATTGATAACAAACTCCAGCCTACTCGACCCGAACATTGATGCTACCCTTGCACCATTGCTACGTCGTATAGACGTGTTGGAGAGCGTTGTAAATGCTCATTCAGCAATGAATTTTAGCGTTCAAATAGATTCTATTTACGAGACTATCAACACGCGGACGGAAGAAATTGTGCAACTGCTTCACGAATTGCGAGGTAACGTTGAACTCACGGAAACCCAGCTGGATGATATAGCAAAGCGTGTGGCCAATTTAAACCCAACGCAAGAGGTATTGTCGATACGGGACGAGTTGAATCGGCTGACGGAGTTGGAGCGAATCCACCCATTGGTGAATTTAAGCACGGAGATATCCTCTCTTAACCAGCGCGTGTCGGCATTCGAGACCATGCTACCGCCCGCAACGTTGGAAGCTATTCTAGAAGACATAGCATTGCTCAAACAAAAAATACAATGCAGCCCGTTCTGTCCTTCGGAAGGTGAGATACTCATCATTCAGGACCAGATAAAGCTGTTGATGGACGCGGCTTCGAACCATTCGGAGGCTATCGAAGGTCTGGAAACGCTCGCAGAACTGCTTGAAAACAGCGCTTCGGACAGGGATACCAAGCTGGCAGAGATAGAAATAGAGTTGGATACTCTCGAACATGCTATTACTACTGTTATAAACAATGGTAATGTCCTGAATCTGGGAATCCCAACCATTGTCTCGGAGCTCGAAGAGGACAACCGTGAGACCCGCGAATTGGTAGCCCAGTTAGCAGCCAAGGTGGACGAGCTAAAGAGCAGGCTTCGGTATTACTCTACTTGTTTACATTCGAGAGATTGTCGCCCTGGTCAACGGTGCGACAAGCATTCGGAGTGTCAATGGTCTCCTGGTTCGATAGTGTGCGCGTGGGAAAAGCTACACTGCGCAGACAAATGCCACGACTCTGGCGATTGCCATATGATGAAGCATGTGTGGAAGAAAGAGTACAAATCTCAAGAGTGTTCGGCAGCGCAGCGAAACTGCTCTGATTTTATTCTGGACAACGACGACCTCAACATTACATTGTTAGGACCCAGAATAGTGGAATTGATACTTGGACAAAATGTATCCACGTACAAAGACCCCGGTGCTCTATGCACCGACGCTAGATGGAGATACGATATTAAAACAACGGTGGTGCCATCGTTCAACCCCAAGCTAGTGGGAGATTATAACTGGACATACGATTGCAACGGGAAAAAAGAAACTAGAACCGTGCGTGTACGGTACCCGCTGTGCGACCCAAACTATTACATAACCTGCCCAGACGGTTCAAGAGCCTTCCAGCGTAAAGAATTTCTATGCACGGTTGCCTGCCCATCGAGTGGTTACGACTGTCATAAAGATAGATATGCCGGGCCGGCTTGTAAGTGTTCGCCTATTACGGGTGCTTGCATGAGTTTCTACGGTGATATAGAAGCTACATGGGACGGTGAATACTGTGGTTGTAAGTGTAGAAGTGGTGTAAAATTAATAAATAATAATTGTGTTTAAGTATAAAATTCTCTTTTGTTACGCTGATTAAACCTTTGAAAGCCCACATCCGTTCTAATAACGTGGCGTGCCTGTACTTGTGGACGGTGACAACTTGTCTGTCTGGCAAGGCAAACGACCAATAGAAAAACGATAACGGCTATAAATAATATGAGAACGTTGGTTTCCCCGTCGATTGCCAAAGACACGCTATCTCTAGCATGTTGAAAATAACTATCTATTTCATGTGTATGCGTATGTTCTATGTTAGACATTTAAAATATGTAACTCTTTTATATAGTGATTACCACGTCCTCGCAAGTGCCCGATTCTGTGTAACTAATCTTCGTACCGGTGGACGTGTTTTACGACAGAGTGCATACAAGAAACATAGTGCCATTAAGAATAGAATTCCCATTCCTAACACTAAAATATTCGTACCACCGGAAATGGTAAGTGAAACAATGTCCGTACCGTCTCTCAAATGCGCGTGGGCATGTCCGTGGTGGTGGCCAGAAGCTGGACCTGGGCCAGTAGGATGGTCAATCGGCGCTATATCATCGTCGTGGCTGTGTGGATGTTCCGGGTCCCAATCTGCTTCCGACCCCAGTCGTACACCAACTTTAGCCTGTTGGCGTACAGTGTTGGCCGGTGTAGTTGGGTGGCTAAGATGATAAATACTTAACAAACGACGTCGGCTTTCTGCTCTACAATATCCTATGGTCGCTTCGATGTCGAATACGATGGTCACTACCGTCGAATAAAAATTAGGATTGTGTTGTAACAATTCTACAATGAAATCGTCCAGTTCTATTCCCATCCATACGTCAACCCTCGAGCCGTACTCTATACCATTGAAGCTACAGTTACCACAGATAGAGTCTTTTCCACATCGCTCGCCAATGGACAAACTATTGCGGTACATCACATCCTCCACCGTTACAATATCCCCATCCGGTAGGCCTTCTTGCAATGACCAGTGAATATTCTCGACAGATAGACCGGACTCTTGCATTGGCTGATTCAGTGTCAATGTGAGGGCTACTTCATCGTCCCTGTCTAGCGTGTCGCAGTCGTCTCCTTCACACTGTATGTAGGTTTCGCTATCGTCATCGTAATAGAACACGTTCGCCGTAGCTTCAGTATGGACATTAACTATGTCAATGGTTTGGCTACTACCGCTGATACAGTTAACTTGCAATGATTTCATAACACTTTCGGTCCCTACCAGTACCGGTTCGGCTTGTCCTTCAGTTAATTCATAAATACTGATTTGAAATGTCTGGTCTCTAGCAATAGAACCCTCCACATGCGTTTCTTTCGATTCCACCCGTATGGTTTCGTTTGGGCCAAACAAACAGGGAGGAGAAGCACATACAAAGTCGGAGATGGCATCACTGTTCGGCACATCGAACGCCCAGAGTAGGTTGGGAGACATACCTTCTACGTGTAGCTCTCCCGCATACTTGTATTCCAGGTTGTCCGCATTCACCACGACACATTCGGTTTGTTCGGATGTGCCGCCAGAGTACATGGTTACAATGATGTCAACATCCGGGGTGTTGCTGACTCCTAATTTGGTTTGAGCTTGGACAGTTGTCTCCAGCGTTACAGCGTACCGTTTCATCTGTTGATTGAGCGTATCCATACAACCTTCACGTTCCAATTGGAAATAGTATTCAATATTGGTATCGGATACCTCTTTACACGCGTCTGGCAATGCTTCCAAATCTACACGAATAACATACTTGTCGATTTCGGAATAACCCCAGTCGTGCACGATGTTAGCGGTGACATCTTCGACGGCTGAGCTGGCACCACTAGAGTCTAGCCCATTGCACGACGCTAAGAAAGCATTGGGCCCCACATTGGAGTAATTACCGTGTTGTACGGATACTTCTACCAGTACATGCTCACCATTCCCGTCGTATTTGTCCAGTTGGCAATGAAGTTCGTCCACGTTCCGAAGCTTGCCTTTGGATAATTTATTATTGGGGGCAAATGGCTTACCAAAACCAATTTTCTTTTTGGGTTTTGGAATCGATTGAAGGTTGAAGTAGTTCTCACATTGGCATATACCGTCGTCTACCTCGCAGGCGGAGCTCGATACCAACGAATCAGCGGTCGCATCCGCACAATTGGAAGGGTTAACTTCGAGGTACCGGACGTGGCACTGTCCGTTGTGGCATCCTCTAGCGTCGCAAATGTTAGCCATACTACATTCTGGTGCTGGCCTCAACGCACCATGGACATGATTTAGCTGTGCGCTGGTCGGTGGCGTATCTAATGTTGCCATGAATTCATCTATCCATATATAGCTACCAGACAGAGTGGCTTTCATAGCTTCCAACGCTGTCTTTTCTGCGTAGTCGGCATCAAATATCCCTGGCGCGTGCGCGGTCCACGGGTTGCGCCTATCGGCAAACATGGGTTCAAAGCTTTCGCAGTAAGGGTTTACCAAGCAAGCTTTGAGAAGTGTTGCGTACACAGCGGCCTGACCATTGCGTGAGAAGCTGGTGGTGATAAGATGCGTTTCGCTGGATACGTCTTGGCTGTGCACTACTATACCTTCTGGTGCCAAGTGTGTCTTTACGCCCACCATACCCAAGTCGTTGATACCAATAAAGGTTCGAAACAGTTCGTTCCACCCTACCCACAATTGGTCTGTCATGGTAATGTAGTCTGGTTTGATAGGGTCTGTTCGGTCTACCATGGTCTGTATCATTTCTCTAACATAACTAAACTTGAGAGATTGGTTGGTAAGCCCGTAGTCTACGTATCCTAACTTTGCATTGGGAGCCGTCACGCGCGCAGTGTAGAATGCCTGTAATATATAATCCGGCACGTCCAAGGCGCTGTATTCTATTTCCGAATACCATAGCTTGTTGGAAGACCTGTACTTGACGGTGGTAGTCGTCTCCCATATCGCGTCTTCCACCACGTCAATGTATTCCGCATCCCGGTAATTGGTCACGACTGTCTGGATATAGTTGTTGAGACGTGCCTTGGCTGTCATTTCAGAATCTGCTTGTTCTACCCAGGCTGGTAGTTGAAATATAGAAACCAACGGTCCCAGTTTAAATGATTTGTTTTGACAGGAAGCAAAATCGGATACCGCGGTACATGCATCAAAGCTATATTCTGTTTCGTTGTACGGTTGTATGGTGGCCCAACCACAGTCTCTATCGGCAGAGTAGGTGTTGAAGGTTGCCACCGCTTCTGTCGTGTATTTCTCCGATTCCCAAGCGTAGAGTTGAATATCTGGGTTATATGTGGATGTCCCAGACGATGGATACAACATAGAGGCTTCGATGTTAGTACCTATCATGATGCTGCCCTCCAGTTCGGCTGCCGAGTATACGCTAGGGTTAGGAGCTGCCACTACCGACTCTGGACTGTCGCACTGTTGATGCAATCGAATGGGACAGTGGAAAAAGTCACAGAAATTTCTATTGTTCCTTCCTACCGGTGTTCCGTCGGGACATACAAAGATTTCCTGTGTACATACGTATGGTGCGCATTCCGATGTTTCTGTAGGGCTAGAACGCATATCCGAAAATGATACGATGGAATCGACACAGTTTGTTTGGTTGGTTTTTAACCGAACCTGGCGACTCATATGTTTGGTATGTTTTAGGCATCGTAGCCCAGACCATCCAGTGTAGCATTTACAACGTTTGTTGGTCCCACAATCGTCACCGGGCCCGTACAAATCTCGTGAACAGTCACTATCTTGCGTGCACGGAGTTCCTATGTAAGAGTGTGCGGAGGCGAATGTACCACAAAGGGCAAATAGAAGTAGGTATCTAAACATTTATAAAGTTATACAATCCTCTTATACTAGAATAAATTATAATAATCAGTGTGAAAACGCAGTCTTGGGTGAAGCTTGTGTCTTTGTATTCGGTTGGCGGGGACCCAAGAATAGTAGTGGTCCATCGTCCACCCGTCGGTTTTTTCCTTGAGACCGAACCTCTTGTTCGACATATATTTGTATTTGCTATCAAATTCCACTTTTAACAAAATATATTTCCCCTTTGGGCAATAGTGAATTTCTAACTCTTCCTCCCTTAACTTGGTGTCCAAAAATGAATAGGCTTGTGTGTAGTTATGCACTGTTGAGAATAAATGGTTGTTGGTCTCTTCTGTGACCTCACGCACAACTACGGATATGATATCCTCGTCTACCTCGTCCGTCTTGCCGCCTATATCGGACCAACGACCCTTTTTCTCTGACCGTAACAAATAGTATCGTTGGTTTCCCTCTGTGCAATACACTAGTAGACCTGCCGCACGAACGGGCTTGTCGTTGTACTTAAATGTTGGGCGAATTATATTTTTCTGTCTTGTAGTAATTTTCATTGAACTGTGGTGAGTATTGTACCGTAGTTATAGGTTCGTCTATTACTTGCCAGCTTGGGTTTTCGGATTTAGTTAAGATGTGCAACGGGATGTCTCCAAATATAGCAGGCCCTCTTCGTTGTTTTTTTACGTTACTTTTACCGGGTTGGCAGGTGATGGTTACTTCATTAAAGCCAGAATCCCAGTCGTATACTCCAGGAGTATGACGGGTCCACGCGGTTCGAATGTCGTTGAATCCCATCGTTAGAGAGGTTATGCCAATGCCTGACATAACTATCTCTTGGCTACACCACGGGTCTATACAAAAATCAACTTGTTGATAGAGGGGGCCACTCTTAAGAATATGTATCCATTCCGTAAAATATTCTTTGTAAGAGGGCGCGCTGTCCAACTTTTTAGCAAGATGTTGGGGAGAAATAATAAGTCGTACACGACCATGTAGTGTAATATTAGTTTCAAATGGGGTTTCGTTTAGTAAACGTAACATATAAATTAATCTTTACTCAATTAAATACTCTAAACGCCCAACAACTACATGTTGCGCAATACTTGGAAGGTTTTAATGTCCAATGGTGTTACCGTGTCACGCCCCGCTTGGTGGGCAAGGATATTCGCTCCTTGAAACATAGTTGTAATTTCGTCTTCTGCTGCGGTTTGTAATGCTTTAATACTTGCTCCGTTGAATCTGATGCCGTCTCCTACTGTCTCTTTAGTCGTTGAAGCCACCAGTCGTCTAAACGTCGCTTGTGGTAAGAATTGTGACGGGCTCTCTTGGAAATTCTTGATTTCACGTGCCATGCGGCGTTCTTTAAGTGTCATTTTTACTTTGGGTGCTTCTTGGGTTTGGGTACTCATGTTTTCTTACCAAGAAAGAGACAGTGTATATACTGTAATTTTATCGATTCATGGATTTTCAAGGTTTGCATCTACCATGGAAGTAGATAATCCATCCAGGATGGAGGGTTGGATGCCTTGTCGTAGAAGAACTCAGCTTTAGCCGGGGCGAGAGGTTTCAACGTCATTTCCAGACCGTTTATAGCGCGGTCCAATATTTTTCTAAAACTGGTTATATTACGTATATTGCATTCTATATGACGCAACAGCCATCCTTTTCTTCTATTCCTAGCAATCCAAGCGTTGATATCGAATATTTTTATCTTTCTTTCTTCTTGCAAATCTGTCTTGTTTCCCACAACTATAACTCTAAAATTAGCTTGTTGGTCTTGTATCTTATCTAATATTTCCTGTGCTTCTTCCAATGTTTCCGGTCTAGTAATATCGTAGAACAGGAATACTATGTCGGTATCTATTATATATTCTGGTATCCACCCCCACCAGAAGCGAGAACCACCCATATCGTAGAACCGTACCGGTGTAGGTCTGCGCTGTTGACTAGAGGTATCCCGTACCGTACCGCCCGTAATAGATATACCCACCGTGGGAGATTCGTAAGTCATTTTCTGATTGTACACGTCGAGGATACTGGTTTTACCACAACCACTAGACCCCAGCATTAAAATCTTTAACTTACCATATATCATTGAGAGAAAGGCACCTGGATTTATAGTTATTTATATTCGATGGCGTCGGCGTGACTATATATTGGATTCGACTGTGATAAATGGATAAAGATATTGAAGAAGCCACGGGACTGGTCAATCCGGTAGAATGTGAGCCAGCAGACGCGTTGCGAGTATTTGTATTTTTTCCTCTTAAGTTCCCAAAGAACATATCACTGACTCTCTTCAACTGGAAGAAATTTATGATTGTAGCTTGGGGAATTCAACTCATGTTCTTCATTTCGCTCGCTGGCCTTGTAAAGCCGGCATGGACATTCTACACAAAAGTGGCGATTATAACGGCAGCCGTAGCCCCGTTGGTGGGATATTGTATGGTGTTGCTTAACATGTTCAACGGTGGGTGGGGCCGTGAGAATTCAAGATTCTGGTGTCACATGCGTATCATGTACATGGCAGGTTACAACTCTATACGTTGGGGGATATCCAGCGTGGTGGACCCGTGCATTACCATTGCCGCCTGTCTCGTCAATGGTGACAGCGTGACCAATAGCATACGAGCTGGTATATGTGTAGTGTATTGCTATTACATTTTGGCAGAAAAAGAGAGACAGAAATCTCAGGCAATAGAATGGGACAAATTCAAAAACGATTTTGATGTCAACTTGGAGAATGTAAACGCGGTACAACATAGAAACTTACAGAATGTACCAATAGAACCAATCATTTTCTGTATTACCTTCAATATTATCCCGTGGGTAGTGGCGGGGTCCAACGTCGGGTTCTTTATCATGATATACGGACTAGCCATATGCACCAACGCATACCGCTACTGTAGCAGCAGTCAGACATTTGTTGTAACCGATACACAATACGACATCATACAATGCCTCTTTAGAACGGGAATATTATGGTCTTTTATTTGGCTCGTATAATCTACGAATATGCGAATAGAGTAATGATGTTGTATACATAGAGTAACCTATTTAACCTTACAAGTTTAAAATGTCAACATCCCAAACCCCTCCTCTCAACAATCCTGCTCTTTGGTGGCCAAACCCAACAGAAATCATAATGTACTTAGCTATCACGGCCTACCTCGGTAAAAAATTCAACTTCCACTTCTACATGAGTTGGTTTGTGGACATCGTACTACACGTGTCCCTGCCCTTCATATGCTTGGGCATCATTGGCATGCTCGTAATTCTAACTGGTAGTCTTTGGTACACGATTCGGGTCGGCATCGTCTTCAACTTGCTAGAAGGACCTATCTGGTGCCTGGCAAACCTAATATGCTTTATGACCATTGACCCGACCGTATTTCAAGGCGTGATGGGTGTTATACACGAGTTTGTAGCCGAAATGCCAGAACTCCACAAAAACCATGTACATTACTATAGGCAAGCTCGGCGCAGGTTCGAAAATGGTGAGTATCCTCAATGAATATGCGAATCTGTCAATGTCGGTATATACCAGTACCCGGATGTCGCATGGCCTGTATGGTGGTTTGTTGGGCGTGTATATACATAGTGGGTTGTGTGGCAATGTGCCATCTCATAGCATGCTGTTCTGAATATTGGTATAGATGTTGTAGGTGGCTGGACCTTGATACTGACCCAATACCGTTGCCAAGACAGGTAGTCCCACTACACGCACGTGCTACGGTTCCAACGCTAATACCCCCCACAAAGGTACTGCCTATGACCAGAAAATATGTGGTGGTAATAAATCCAGGAGAGCAGAGGAGTTTGGGGAGTCATATAGTCTGAGAATATTCGTATTTATTAATAATATTATATATAATACAATGTCTAGAGCAGCTGCTCAATCTCTACTACCTGCCGAAGTGGAAGCGGAAATACATAGGCGTTTTATCGGCCAACGCTATTCCTATAAAGTAAAGCATATTGTAACCTGGGCGAAGAGTCTATATATTGTACCTACCGTAGAGCATGTAGGCTGGGACGATGATATGTGGCGAATGGGCTCTGAAATCGGTGACAAATGGGAAGAGGCGCGCGTATCCATAAAACCGAAAGAGGCACAAGCCATACAGTTTGTTAAACCTACCCTCATCCAATGTCCAGCTTGTCATGTGAACATGGTACATATTATAAAGACAGAGCAGCGTAGAGGTTGCGACGAACCTGCTACATGCTACTGTCTGTGTCAAAATCCAGTTTGTAAAGAAAAACTAGGTAGATGGAAAAGATTTAGAACAGAAGCTTAGGGTATATAAGTGCGCCTCTGATGCATAAATGAAGATTCCACTCCCACAATTCGTATCCAGATTAAGAATAGTAACCCGTATCGGGGAAGATATTATGCGCACACATCGTCATTTAGGCGAGCTCAACAATAACCCAGCAGCAAAGACAAAGCATGTCGAGGGATTACAACGTATTCAAGAAGACCGTATCAAGGATTTCACAGATACATTGGACCATGCTCTCAACGATTGGGATGCCAAAGCACTTCATAAATACTGGACGGGGTATTAAAGGGTTGCTCACATAAATAAATGATTGTATCTGTCATACTCGTAGGAATCTTACCACGGCGATAAAATCATGTGCCCGTTGGTTTAAAATATTAAACATTATACATACGTTTATAATAATCGACCTTATTTGTCACTCTCAACACGCCAATAGGCTTAGGTTTAAACCCTTCTGATGCTTTCGCTTCTTGAGCCGCTTTAATAGCAGCAACCCCTTCGGCAGCCCCCTTGACCTTGCCCTCCTTTACTCCTTTTAGAAGCTTCACGTACGTCCCACCTGAAGACATAAAACCGCCTTTTTTAACTATTATTTTGAAAAACAAAGGATTGGAACTTTCGCTAAGCCATACAGCATGTTCACCATCGGGTAATTTATAAAATTTTCCTTTGTATACTATACCACC